>Ga0193751_1000640_pt1 | contig 25872 bp, 24 predicted proteins | sample L1c2metaG_FD_143050 | JGI IMG/M metagenome (GOLD analysis project Ga0193751, IMG submission 143050) | Soil microbial communities from a riparian zone of the East river system, Colorado, United States - L1c2 | ecosystem: Environmental > Terrestrial > Soil > Riparian zone | place: USA: East River... | reverse complement strand
CACGGTCCCGAATGTCCTCAGAATAGGGTTGTGTCATCCATGCCGGCCCCCAATTCCCAGCATGAAGCTTGAATCAGAAACCCGCCGATTTGGGAATCCCGATTCCGACAAAAAACATCATGCTCTAGTCGTCATACCCCGCCAACCGGTCCGGCCTCTGGCCGGCCGGATGACAGGCTCCAGCGGGGTATCCAGTACGCTGCGGCTTCTCGCTTCTATCGCTGACGCCTCTGGAATACTGGGTCGCCCGATCAAGCCGGGCGATGACGATCTGAGCGGCCGGACTTGACCCGGCAATCCATCACTGATCAAAAAACATCCTCGTTTTTGACGGATGCCCGGGTCAAGCCCGGGCATGACAAGAGAAGAACCCGGGAATCTTACGCATGACAATCAGGTTTGATGGACGCGTCGCTATCGTAACCGGCGCGGGCAATGGTCTTGGCCGCGCGCATGCGCTTGGCCTGGCAAGCCGCGGCGCCAAGGTCGTCGTCAACGATTTCGGCGGCGCCCGCGACGGTAGCGGCGGGTCGCTGACGCCAGCGGAAACCGTGGTCGAGGAAATCAAAAAAGCGGGCGGCGCGGCGATCGCCGATGGCGCTGACGTCTCGAATTTCGAACAGGTGACGGCGATGGTCGATCGCGCCACCAAGGAGTGGGGCAGTGTCGACCTGCTCTGCGCCAATGCCGGCATCCTGCGCGACAAGTCCTTTGCGAAAATGGAAGTCGCGGATTTCGCCAAGGTGCTGGACGTTCACCTCAACGGCACCTTCTATTGCTGCAAGGCGGTTTGGGAGGGTATGCGTGCGCGCAATTATGGCCGCATCGTCGTCACCACTTCGTCGTCGGGCCTGTTCGGCAATTTCGGCCAGGCCAATTACGGCGCGGCAAAGGCCGGCGTGGTTGGGCTGATGAACGTGCTGGCGGAGGAGGGTCGCAAGAACAACATTCGCGTCAACACGATTTCGCCGACCGCGGCAACGCGGATGACGGAGGAATTGCTGCCGCCGCAGGCCCTCGCTTTGATGCGGCCGGAAGCGATCACGCCGGCCGTGCTTTATCTGCTCTCGGAGGACGCGCCGACCCGCACCATCATGGGCGCCGGCGCGGGGTCCTTTGCCGTGATCAAGATCATGGAAACCGAAGGCATCAACCTGGCCCAGGCCGAGTGGACGCCCGAAGCGATCGCCGCGCATTTTGCCGAGATCGGCGACATGACGACGGCGAAAGCGCTGGAAAACGCGTTCCAGCAGACCCAGAAATATGTCGCCCAGGCCGCGGCGCGGGCGGGGGTGAAGCTGTAAGGAAGCCGTCATTCCGGGGCGATGCAGAGCATAGAACTACGATGTGCAATTGCCCATCGGAGAATCTCGAGATTCCGGGTCCACGCGAAGACGCGTGTCCCGGAATGACGTGTTGGGGTGATACGTCGAATCCGTCATAAGCTTCTCTTCGTGCCTGACATCTCAACACCCCACGTCGCCATCATCGGCGCCGGTCCTGCCGGCCTGATGGCGGCCGAGGTGCTGGCGCAAGGCGGCGCCTCCGTCACGGTCTATGATGCGATGGCCTCGGTCGGCCGCAAGTTCCTGATGGCCGGGCGCGGCGGGCTCAACCTCACCCACAGCGAGAAGCTGCCGGTGTTTCTGACGCGATACCGCAAAGCGGTGCCAAGGCTCGCAGCCGCCATCGAAGCGTTTCCACCGGACCGTTTGCGGGAGTGGTGCGAGGGGTTGGGGCAGCCGACATTTGTCGGCTCCTCGGGGCGGATTTTCCCGAAAGCATTGAAAGCCTCGCCGTTGTTGCGGGCGTGGCTGCGGCGGCTCGACGCGATGGGCGTGCAATTCTCGCTGCGTCACCGCTGGACCGGCTGGGACGAGAGCGGTCGTCTGTTGTTCCAGACCCCCGACGGACCAAGCGCCATCGCCGCGCGCGCGAGCGTGTTGGCGCTCGGCGGCGCGAGCTGGCCGCGGCTCGGCTCCGACGGCGGATGGGTGGAGACGCTGGCCGCGAGAGCTGTGAAAATATCCGAGCTCAAGCCCGCCAATTGCGGTTTTACCGTCGCCTGGTCGGACATCTTCCGCGATCGCTTCGAGGGCGAGCCACTGAAGGGAATCGCGCTGTCGTTCGGCGCGCACAGCGTTCGAGGCGAGGCCATGATCACGCGCAACGGTATCGAGGGCGGCGCGATCTATGCGCTCTCAGCCGATCTGCGTGAAGCCATCCTCCGCTCCGGTCGGGTGACCCTGCACATCGCGCTGCGGCCGGATCTCAAAACCCGCGATCTGATCGCGCGATTATCGACGCCGCGCGGCAAGCAGACTTTCTCGAACTGGCTGCGCAAGGCCACGCAGTTGTCGCCGGTCGGCATCGGCCTGTTGCAGGAGGCCGCGCGGATATCGGGCTTGGCGCTATCCTCGCTTTCACCCGAAAGCCTTACCGCGCTGATCAACGGCGTGCCGGTTCAGCTCACGGGCATAGCCAGCATTGCGCGCGCGATCTCGACCGCGGGCGGAATCGCTTTCGATGAGCTCGACGCCGACTTCATGATCCGGCGTTTGCCCGGCATATTCGCCGCCGGCGAAATGCTCGACTGGGAAGCCCCGACCGGCGGCTACCTGTTGCAGGCCTGTTTTGCGACAGGCCTTGCGGCAGGGCGGGGGGCATTGAAGTATCTTGCGGTATGAAGGCTACGTCGCCGCCTGAACCGACAAAGCGAGGCATTCCTCCAGAATTATCCGAAGGCGATCGGTGACTGGCCGTTTTGACTGCATTGCCGAACCGCAGAGCGACACTTGGAAGGGAGGCAAGTTCGGGAGGCCGTGTTTGCTGTTCAGGATCGCGAGTCCCGCGGGCACCGATGCAGGCGTTCGGACCGCGATTCCGAGACCGAGCTTCACCGCACTCCAGAGATCGGGAAGCGTGTTGCTGGCATAGCCGATCGCCCAATCGATATCGGCACCTTCAAGCGAAGCGATGGCGGCCGCACGAAAGAAACACGGCGGATCGAACGCGGCCAACTGAAGCGGTTCATTCCTTTTGAAGCCGAAATCGTCCCGGCCGATCCACACCATGGGAAGGTCGGCGGAACACAAGGCGTTTCCGGGTCTGCTCGCCGAAAACACAATGGCGAGGTCGATCTGGTCGTCCGCAAGCCGGCTCATCAGGACGGCGCTTCTCCCCTCGACAACCTTCAGGGTTGCGGAGGGGTGGCTGCGACGAAATCCCTCGATCACGGCCGGCAACCACGTTTCCGTTACATCGTGCGGAACACCCAGCGTGACCGTTCCGTCGATCGAGCTTTCCGACGCCGCCGACAGCGCCTCATCGTTCAGATCGAGCAACCGCCTCGCATACTCCACCAGCCGCGCGCCTGTGCCCGTCAGTGCCATTTGCTTCCCCGTACGCACAAAAACGGGCTCGCCGATCTGCTCTTCGAGCCGCTTGATTTGCTGGCTGACCGCGGATTCCGAGCGTCCGACCTTCCGGGCGGCGGCGGCGAAACTTCCAGTTTCGACCGCCGCGAGCAGGGTGCGCATGATGGCCAGATCCAGCGTCTGCATATGATCTCCAGTTTGGCTCAAGTAACAGCTTCAGAATTACTCACTTTACGCTGGACGGTCCGTGGGCGAAAGCAACCTCGGAACAGAACTCGCCAAATATAAGTGAACAGGAGACAAATCGATGAAACAGACGTTGATAGCCATCGTGGCACTAACGGTCATTTCGACGGTAGTTCTCGCGGAAGACTTTCCGCCCTTGCAGCGCGTTCCGGTGCTGGAAGAGGCGATCCCCTCAACCAATCCAGTCATCAAGATGGTTCGTGGCGCGCGTATCCGGTTTGCCCCGCGGCAACCGACGGGTCTTCATCGTCACCCGATTTCGGTTGTCGGCATGGTGACCGCTGGGAGTTTTATCATCAAAAAAGAGGGCGAGCCAGAGAAGGTGGTCAAGACGGGCGAACCTTTCTTCGAGGCAGCTGGGGTCACCACCGAGCGGTTCGACAATGCATCCGATACCGAGCCTGCGGAGCTCGTCGCCTTCTTTCTCACTGATTCAAAGGACCGCGCGCTGATCGAGATGCTGGGCACAAAATAAATCGTGCTGGTCTGCCTGCGGGACAGCGCGTCGGAAAATCGATGGGCTAGTTTAGAGAAACTCCAATGACACGAACCTTTGCTCCCATGCGCGCTCCGATGCTGCTCACTGTCTTGCTTGCTTTCACCTTCTTAAGATTTGGCAACGCTCACGCGGCCGAGAGCGTAGCTGCGAGTGGTAGCGCGACGACGGTCGAAGAACTTGAGCGCCGTCCGATTCCGGGGACAGACCTCGAGATGCGGTTGAATTTGGTAACCCAGCCGCCGGGCTATTCTGCGCCTTTACACCATCACCCCGGGCAGGGGTTCGTCTACATGCTGGAGGGTACAGCCGAAAGCGCCTACGGCGATGAGGCGATCAAGCGGTTTGTCGCCGGTGATCACTGGACCGAGCCCGCCGACGTGGCACATCGCATTGCGCGAAACCCCGACACCCGCAATGTTCGCCGATTCCTGGTCTTCTCGGTGAACAGGCCCGGCGAACCCGGTACAGTTGTTCCATAGAGCCACGTTAAACCGAGGATGATCATGATTGAGTTGAATGAGGTGAAGCCGACGAGACGCCGGCTGATCGCGGGAGCTGCGGCATCAATGCTGCTGGCTTCGACAAAACTCTCGATGGCGCAGACGAGCACGCCTGCAGATCGGCTGAAGGCGCTTGGCTTGGAATTGCCGCCGGTTGCCGTGCCATTCGCGAGCTTTGTGCAATCGAACCGTGCCGGAAACCTGATTTATGTTTCGGGGCAATTGCCGCGCAAGGACGGCAAGATGCTCAATCCCGGCAAAGTCGGCGCAAACGTCACGGTCGAACAAGCAAAGGAGTCCGCCAAATTGTGTGCGCTCAACATTCTCGCGGTGGCGCAAGCCGCCTGCGATGGTGACCTGTCCCGCATTCGTTCGTGCGTCCGCCTTGAGGGATTTGTAGCATCCGCCCCGACATTCACCGACCAGCCCTTGGTCGTCAACGGCGCATCGGATCTCGTCGTGTCAGTGCTCGGCGAAAGCGGCAAGCATGCTCGGCTTGCCGTCGGCGTCGCTGCACTTCCACTCGATGCCTGCGTCGAGGTTGCCGCGGTTTTCCTCACGGCGTAGGGCGACTCTTTGGCACCGGGCATTGAGTTGGCTAGTGCGCTAGCGCAGCTTGCCGCGCGCCTCGACCTTCAGCGTACCAAGGATCTCCTCGCCGCGCACCATCACCACTTCGTCCATCATGTTGACGACGACGCAAACGTGATTGGGAACGATCCGCACGACATCGCCGACGTTCGGGCGTGTGTTGCTGCGGGCGAGGTCAAGAAAACCGTGTTCCTCGGCAAAGCGCGCGATCCGGGCTTCGGGGTGTTCGAGGATCAACCCGTGGCCGTCGAGCCCGCCGCCGGTATCCGAGGTCAGCGTCTTCGAGCCGGCGTCGAGAATTCCGCGATCGGGACCAGCGCGGCTCACCACCGTGGAATAGATGTTGAGCGCGCAATCGTCCCAGGTCGCGACCCCGGCTTTGACCTGCATGCGGTCATTATAGATGTAGGTGCCGGGGCGGTGCTCGGTGGCGCCCTTAAGCTTGCCGAGGTTCTTCAGGTTCGGCGAGCCGCCGGTTGACACCATCGCAGCATCGAGCCCATGCGCGCGCACGCCGGCGAGCGCCTCGTCGTAGAATTTTTGCGCCTCGGCCCAGCCGGTCTCGGTCGGATAAAGCATGAAGCCCGCGAACACCAACCCCTTGGAAGCCGCGATCTCACGGGCGAGCGCGATGGCTTCGGCTGGCGTCTCGACGCCGGCGCGTTTGCGCCCGGTGTCGCATTCCACGACGACCGAGAGCGGCCGGCCGGAAATGGCGGCCGCCTGCGGCAAGCCCGCAATCACCACCGCATTGTCGGCGGCGACCGTCATCTTGGCCTTGGCCTGCAGCGCGCCAAGGCGGGCCATTTTTTCCTCGCCGAGCAAATTGTAACTGATCAGGATGTCGTCGATCCCAGCATCGGCCATCACCTCAGCCTCGCCCAGTTTCTGGCAGGTGATACCTTTGGCGCCGGCTTCGATCTGAAGCTTGGCCAGCATCGGGCTCTTGTGGGTCTTGATATGGGGGCGATTGGCGACGCCAGCGGCATCGCAGGCCGCCTGGATGCGGGCGATGTTGCGCTCGACGCGATCCATGTCGACGACGGCGACCGGGGTGCCGTATTCGCGGGCAATTTTGGCGGCGAGGGGGGTGGTCATTAAGTTGGCTCCTGTCTTACTTGTCGTCATTGCGAGGAGCAAAGCGACGAAGCAATCCACACTTCCTTGTTGTTCGATGGATTGCTTCGCTTTGCTCGCAATGACGGTAGAAAATCAAGCCTGCTCTATTTCTTCACGCAACACTTCAAGTTCCAGCCATTTGTCCTCGGCCTCCTGCAACTCCTTTTGCGCTTTGGTAAGCGCGTCAGAGGCTTGGTCGAATTTCTTGCGATCCTTGCGGTAGAGATCGGGATCGTCAAGATGCCGCCGCTGTTTGGCGATTTCGGCCTGCAGTGTGGCGATGGTCTTGGGCAAGGTTTCCAGCGCATGCTTTTCATTGAAATTGAGCCGGCGCCTGGCCGCGCTCGGCGGCGCGCCGCTGGCCGCGGTCTTGTCGCGTTCGATCGCGGCCGTCTTTACCGCCTCGCGCTTTAGGTCGGCGCCGCGCTGCGCCAGCATGTCGGTATAACCGCCGGCATATTCGATCCACTTACCGTCGCCTTCCGGCGCGATCACTGAAGTGACGACGCGATCGAGGAAATCGCGGTCGTGGCTGATCAGGATCACCGTGCCCTCATAGTCGCCTAGCATTTCCTCGAGCACATCGAGCGTTTCAAGATCAAGATCATTGGTCGGCTCGTCCAGCACCAAGAGGTTGGAGGGCTTTGCCAGCGCACGCGCCAGCATCAGCCGGCCGCGTTCGCCGCCGGAGAGCACTTCAAGCGGCGTGCGCATCTGCTCCTGGCCGAACAGAAAATCCTTCATGTAGCTGACGACGTGCTTGGGTCTGCCGCCGACCATGACGTGGTCGCCGCGGCCGCCGGTCAAAGCCTCGGCCAGTGTCGATTGGGGATCGAGACTTTCGCGGTGCTGATCAAGCGTCGCCATCTCGATATTGGCGCCGAGCCGGATGGTGCCGGTATCGGGCGGATTGGCGCCGGTGAGCATTTCGATCAGCGTGGTCTTGCCGACGCCGTTCGGTCCAACGATGCCGATGCGGTCGCCGCGCTGGATGCGGATCGAGAAGCTGTCGACGATCTTGCGCGTCCCGTAAGTCCTGCCGATGTTCTTGGCTTCGATGACGAGCTTGCCCGATTTATCCGCTTCCGCGGCGGTGAGGTTGGCATCGCCGGCGGCGGCACGATAGTCGCGCCGCTGCTGGCGCAGCGCGTGGAGGTTGCCGAGCCGTTTGACATTGCGCTTGCGGCGGCCGGAGACGCCGTAGCGCAGCCAGTGTTCCTCGTTGACGATTCTGCGGTCGAGCTTGTGCTGATCGCGTTCTTCTTCGGCCAGCACCTCGTCGCGCCAGGCCTCGAAAGCGCCAAAACCGCGGTCGATCTGCCTGATCTGGCCGCGATCGAGCCAGGCGGTGGCGCGCGACAGGTTCGACAGGAAGCGCCGGTCATGGCTGATGATGACGAGCGCGCTGCGGCGGCTGTCGAGTTCGCTTTCCAGCCATTCGATCGTGGTCAGATCGAGATGGTTGGTCGGCTCGTCCAGCAACAGGATGTCGGGCGAGGGCGCCAGCACCCGCGCCAGCGCCGCGCGGCGGGCTTCGCCGCCCGACAGATGCGCAGGGTCCTCGTCGCCGTGAAGGCCGAGCTGCTCCAGCACATAGCGGGCCTGATAATGGTCGTCGCCGGGCCCTAACCCCGCCTCGACATAGGAAAGCGTCGTGGCGAAACCAGCGAAATCCGGCTCCTGCGGCAGATAGCGGATGGTCGCGCCGGGTTGCACGAACCGGCTGCCGCTGTCCGGCTCGACCAGGCCGGCCGCGATCTTGAGCAGCGTCGATTTGCCAGAGCCGTTGCGGCCGATCAAGCAAACGCGCTCGGCCGATGACACCGATAATTCGACGCCCGACAATAGTGGCGTGCCGCCGAAGGTAAGCCGGATGTCTTTCAACTGGATCAGCGGCGGCGCCATGGCGTTTCGATTCAATTCTGGTTCGGGGCGAGCGCGGCAGCGCGCTGGCGCTGGATGCGGCGGATGGTCTGATCGAGCGCCGACAGAAACGCCGAGCGATCGTGCGGCGCGAAGGATCTGGGGCCGCCCGTCACTTCGCCGGAGGAACGCAAGTCCGTCATCAGATTGCGAACCGCGAGCGTCATCCCGATCGATTGTTCGGTAAACGGCCTGCCGTTCGGCGCGATGACCTCGGCGCCGGCCTTGACGCAGCGGCTGGCCAGCGGGATGTCGGCGGTAATCACGATATCGCCTTTGCCCGCGCGTTTCGCGATCCAGTCATCGGCGGCGTCCATCGCGGAACCGGCTGCGATGCGCTCGATCAGCGGATCCTGCGGTACCCGGATGAACTGGCCGGCGACCACGCTGACGGGAACGCCATGGCGGGCCGCGACGCGATAGATTTCGTCTTTGACCGGGCAGGCGTCGGCGTCGACATAGATGCGGGTGGTGTTCAAATCTGGCGTCATCGGTGGAGGAATGAAGGTGAACGCGGCGGCACTTTTTCAGATGCGCGTGGTACCCCATCGGATCGGGAAATGCGAGGAAAACACGGCGGAGAAGCGCCCTTGCCAGCTCGATTTCTTGGCGTAGCATTGACCATCGAAAGATAGCCAAAATAAGGGAAACGGGCATGACAAGCGCCTTAGAGGCCTATCGCGTCCAGGCCTACAACACCGCAAAGCTTTCCGAGAACAAGATGCATGATGACACCGTCGCGCGCCGGTTCGGATTTGGCGGCGGCCTGGTCCCCGGCGTCGATGTCATGGCCTATATGATGCATCTGCCGGTTGCGAAATGGGGCCGCGCTTTCCTCGAGCGCGGGTTGATCGAAGCGCGCTTTGTCAAGCCGGTCTATGACGGCGAGGCCGCCGAAGTGAGGGGTGAGGAGAGCAACAGTGTGCTGTCGATCGAAGTCGAAAGCCGCGGCCAACGCTGTGCCACCGGCACCGCCTCGCTTCCCGCCTTCGCACCGTCACTTTCGGTTTCGGATTTCCAGGAAGCCGCGCCGACGTCGGAACGCAGGCCCGTCGACGAAACCTCGTATGAAATCGGCAAGTGGCTCGGAACGGTGCCGCGGGCCTGGGCCGGCGAAGCCGCGACTGAATATCTATCGGACGTGCGCGAGCGCGATCCGATTTACGTCCGCGAAGGGCACGGCCATCCCGGCCTGTTGCAGCGGGTGATGAACCGCGTGCTGGTCGATAACGCCATCCTCGGTCCGTGGATTCATGTCGGCAGCCGGATGCAGCTTCTCAACGCTGCGCGCGGCGGCGAGGAGTTGACGGCGCGGGCGCGCGTCACCGGCAATTACGAGAAAAAGGGCCATCGCTTTGTCGAGCTCGACGCGCTCGTCATCGCCAACGGCCGCACGCCGGTGGCGCATTGCCAGCACATCGCGATCTACCAGCCGCGCGAGCAGGCGGCGGCGTAACTTCCTCTTAACCTCGCCCCGCTTGCGGGGAGAGGTCGAAATTCTCGCATCGCGAGAATTTCGGGTGAGGGGGATTCACCGCGCGTACGCTGCCTGCGAATTTGCGGGAAGCGGCCCCTCACCCCAACCCTCTCCCCGCGAAGAGCGGGCGAGGGAGAAGCGGCGGCCGCGCCTCAACCTCAGTCGTCATCCCCCGCCACCGGGTCTCGCCTTCGGCGAGCCCGATGACAGGCTCCAGCGGGGATCCAGTACGCCGCGGCTTCACGGCTCAATCACTACCGCCTCTGGAATACTGGATCGCCCGGTCAAGCCGGGCGACGACAGCTGTGGTTGCGGCGAGGAGCGCCGTATCTCTCAACTTCGTCATGGCCGGGCTTGACCCGGCCATCCATCGTCTTCGCAAGACTCTCGTGAAGTTTGATGGATACGCGGGTCAAGCCCGCGTATGACGAGTGTGTGTGATGCGGCACGTCCGCGTCACATCCCAACTCGTCATCCCCCGCGAAAGCGGGGATCCAGTACGCCGCGGCTTCACGGCTCAATCACCACTGGCTCTGGAATACTGGGTCGCCCGGTCAAGCCGGGCGATGACGTTGTAGTGTTGGGCGAGAAGCGCCGTATCTCTCAATTCGTCATGGCCGGGCTTGACCCGGCCATCCATCGTCTTCGCAAGACTCTCGTGAAGTTCGATGGATACGCGGGTCAAGCCCGCGTATGACGAGGGTGTGTGATGCGGCACGTCCGCGTCACATCCCAACTCGTCATCCCCCGCGCAGGCGGGGGAACTAGTACGCCGCGGCTTCACGGTTCGATCATCACCGCCTCTGGAATACTGGATCGCCCGGTCAAGCCGGGCGACGACAGTGGTGCGGTGGTCGCGAGTAGTGTTGCCGCGCCTCACGCCGCCTTCGCCTTCGCATCCCGGATCGCGCGCCACACCCGCTCCGGCGTCAGCGGCATGTCGATCTGGGTGATGCCGTAGTCCGCCAGCGCATCGAGTACCGCGTTGACGAGGGTGGAGAGAGAGCCGGCACAGCCGGCTTCGCCGCAGCCCTTGGTGCCCAGCGGATTGGACTTGGCCGGCACCGGATGGTCGCCGATCTCCATCAACGGAATGTCTTCGGCGCGCGGCAGCGCATAGTCCATGAACGAGCCCGTGATCGGCTGGCCGCTGGCGTCATAGCTGACGCATTCCATCAGCGCCTGGCCGATGCCTTGTGCGACGCCGCCATGCAATTGTCCGGCGACCAGCATCGGATTGACGATGGTGCCGAAATCATTGACGCCGGTGTAGCGGACGATTTGCACGATGCCGGTCTCGGGCTCGATCTCGACCTCGGCGACATGGCAGCCATTGGGGAAGGTCGATGGCACGGCTTCGGTGGTATGGTCGACGTCGAGCGACGACGGCACGCCTTCGGGCATCTTGCCTTCGCGCAGCCGGCGCGCGAGCTCGATGATATCGATCGAGCGGTCGGTGCCGGCGATGGTGAAGCGGCCATTGGCGAATTCGATGTCGCCTTCGGCGGCCTCCATCAGGTGCGCGGCGGCGCGCTTGCCCTTTTCGATTACCAGCCGCGAGGCCTCCACGATCGCCATGCCGCTAGCGGTGATCGAGCGCGAGCCGCCAGTGCCGCTGCCGGTATGGACAAGGTCGCTGTCGCCCTGTTCGAGCCTGACGCTCTCAAAGGGAACACCGAGCTGCGCCGAGAGCACCTGCGCGAACGGCGTTGCATGGCCCTGGCCGTAGTCGAGCGTGCCGGTGATCAGGCGGACCGAGCCGTCGGCCTCGAACACGATTTTGCCGAGTTCGACGCCGGGAGGTGCGGTGACTTCGAGATAGGAGCCGACCGCGATGCCGCGCAGCTTGCCGCGCTTCTTGCTCTCCTTCTTGCGCTTGGCGAAATTGGCATGGTCGGAGATCTCGATCGCCTTGTTGAACACGCCCTGGAAATCGCCGCTGTCATAGGTCATTCCGGAGGAGGCCAAAAACGGCATTTGCGCCGGCTTGATGAAGTTGCGCTTGCGCAAAGTCAGCCGGTTGATGCCCATCTCGGCGGCGGCGCGATCGATCAGCCGCTCCATGAAATAATTGGCCTCGGGGCGTCCGGCGCCGCGATAGGCGCCCATCAGCGTGGTGTTGGTCAGCACGGTCTTGATGTCGACGGCCATCAGCGGCGTGCGGTAGACGCTGGCGATGTTCTTGCCGATGTTGAGTGAGAGCGGCAGCGGTGCGACGCCGCTGATGTAGGCGCCGAGATTGCCGTAGCCCGAAACCTTGAGCGCCAGGAACCTGCCATCGGCATCGAGCGCGAGCTCGCAGTGAATCTTGTGGGCGCGGCCATGGCTGTCGGACAGGAAGCTGGTCGAGCGTTCGTCGGTCCATTTCACCGGACGGCCCAGCATCTTCGCCGCATGCAGGATGCAGATATATTCGGGATAGTTGATGTTCTTCATGCCGAAGGAGCCGCCGACATTGGCGGTGAGCAGGTGAACCTTCTCGTTCGGAACCTTCAGCAGGCCTTTGGCGAGCGTCATCCGGTTGCCGGCGACGCCCTGGGTCGGAACCTGGATGGTGTAGCGCTCGCTGGCCTTGTCGTAGGAAGCAAGCCCCGCCCGCGGCTCCATCGCCACCACAGCGACGCGGGTGTTGACGATGTCGAGTTTGGTCACATGCGCCGCGCTGGCGAAGGCGGCCTCGACCTTGGCGGCGTCGCCATAATGATAATCCAGCGCTACATTGTTGGGGATGTGATCGTAGAGCTGCGGCGCGCCGGGTTTGGCCGCCTCCTCGGGGTCGGTGACGGCCGGCAATGGATCGATATCGACCGCCACGGCCTCGCCGGCGTCGCGGGCTTGCGCCAGCGTTTCGGCCACCACGAACGCCACGGGGTCGCCGACATAGCGCACCTTGTCGGTCATCAGCGCGGTGCGGTTGGTCTGCAGCAGCGGAGTGCCGTCGCGGTTCTTCAGGGGGAGGCCGCAGGTGAAGGGGCCGTAATCGGCAGCAGTGAGATCGGTTCCCGTGAAGACGCCGAGCACGCCCGGCATCGCCTTGGCCGCCGAGGTGTCGATGCCGCGGAGGATGCCGTGGGCATGGCTGGAGCGCACGATCCAGGCGAAGGCTTGCCCCGGCAGATTGAAATCGTCGGTGTATTTGCCCTTGCCGCGGACCAGCGTGTCGTCCTCCTTGCGGCGGACCGGCTGCCCGACACCGAATTTTTGCAGTGCAATAGCGTTTTCCAGAGTGGAGGCAGGCGTATGATCTTGCATTGAAAGCACCCGAATTGGCCGGTTTTTCCGTGATTTTGCGGCTTCTCACCCAGATAAACCACGCTTGCCGCAACGACAACGCCTGATTGGACATGGTCCCATGTGATGGGTTGTTGCGCCGCCCCTTGGCGCTGCTAGAGTTTCCTCCGAAACGAAATTCCTCGACGGCCGGGCTGGCCGGGGAAAGACATTTGGATGAAGGACGATACGCGGCTTCGCGGCGACGTGGCGTTGCGCGAAAGCTCGATCATACCGGTCGCCGCTGGCGATGCCGGAAGGGCCGGGCTAGTGCCGGAAGCCGGCGTCTACGCCGCGCTTGACCTTGGCACCAATAATTGTCGCCTGCTGATCGCGTGCCCGACCGATGACGGGTTCCGCGTGGTCGACTCGTTCTCGCGGATCATCCGGCTGGGCGAGGGGATTTCCGCAACCGGCTGCATCAGCGAGGCCGCGATCGAGCGCGCCATCGCCGCGCTCAGCATTTGCCGCGACAAAATCCGGTCCAGGAAGGCCAAGCGGCTGCGGCTGATCGCGACCGAGGCCTGCCGCGCCGCCTCCAATGCCGAAGGCTTTCGCGACCGCGTCGCCGCCGAAACCGGTATCCGCCTCGAAGTGATCGATCGCGAGACCGAGGCGGCGCTTGCCGTTATCGGCTGCTCGCCGCTGCTCGATCCGCATGGACGCGGCGCCATTCTGTTTGATATCGGCGGTGGATCGAGCGAACTGGTGCGGATCGAGCGCGATCCGGGTGAACCAAACGCGTCGCCGCGCATCAAGGCGTGGATGTCGATCCCGCTCGGGGTGGTCACGCTGGCGGAGCATTTTGGCGGCCGCGATGTCACGCCGCAATCCTATGCGCGAATGGTTGAGGCGGTCGCCGAGCATATCCGGCCGTTCGCGGCCGAGCACGGCGGGGAGCTTGCCGAGATGCACCTGCTCGGCACCTCCGGCACGGTGACGACGCTGGCCGGCGTTCATCTCAATCTCGTGCGATACGATCGCCGCCGTATCGACGGCGTGTGGATGAGCGATGCGGATGTCACCGCCACCATCGCGCGCCTGCTCGGCATGAGCTATCAGGAGCGCGCCGCCAATCATTGCATCAGCGCCGAGCGCGCCGATCTGGTGCTGGCGGGCTGCGCCATTCTCGATGCTATCCGTCACGCATTTCCGCTGCGGCGGCTGCGGGTTGCCGATCGGGGCCTGCGCGAAGGCATGCTGGTCGAGATGATGCGCGAGGACGGCGCGCTGAGCAGGTGATCCTACCTTTAGCGGCTCTGGGATTTCGGTGCGGTTATTGTGCTCTCGCCCCTTGTGGGAGAGGGCTACTCCGCAGGTTGATACAGACTCGTTCGGGTGAGGGGTCTGTTTCCATGGATACGACCCCTCATCCGGCGCTGCGCGCCACCTTCTCCCACAAGGGGAGAAGGAAAAGGACGGACATGGCAAAAGACACCACCGGACGGCTGCACGTCACCGTCAAGAGCGCTGGCAAGCGCAAGCTCTCTTCAAAACTCTGGCTCGAGCGTCAGCTCAACGATCCCTATGTGGCGCAGGCGAAGCGGGAAGGCTACCGCTCGCGCGCGGCCTACAAGCTGATCGAAATCGACGACAAATATCATTTTCTTAAAACGGGCATCGCCGTGGTCGATCTTGGCGCCGCGCCCGGCGGCTGGAGCCAGATCGCCGCCAAGCGCGTCGGCGCGGCCAACGGCAAGGGCCGGGTGGCGGCGATCGACCTGTTCGAAATGCCGGAGATTGCGGGCGTCAGCTTCGCGCAGCTTGATTTTTTGGCCGACGATGCGCCGGACCGGCTGATCGCTATGATGGAAGGCCGCGCCGACGTGGTGATGTCCGACATGGCGGCCAACACCACCGGCCACCGCAAGACCGACCAGTTGCGCATGATCGGTCTGGTGGAGGCGGCAGCCGCATTCGCCGCTGAAATTTTAAAGCCCGGCGGAACGTTCCTCGCCAAGACGTTCCAGAGCGGCGCCGACGCCGAGCTGATGACGCAGCTCAAACGCGACTTTGCCAGCGTCCGCCACGTCAAGCCGGCCGCGAGTCGCCAAGACTCTTCCGAGCGCTACGTGCTGGCGATGGGATTTCGGAGCAGATCGAAGGCGCTGCCTTGAACTCCGCCGTCATTGCGAGCCAACGGGTCGCGCGAATGCGCGCCCGATGACAGGCTCCGCGAAGCAATCCATAATCAGCGAAAAAAGAAAAAGAATGGATTGCTTCGTCGCTGTCGCTCCTCGCAATGACGAGGAGAGTAATCAATCCTTGGCTACCCCAACCGCTGATCCCTGGCGTTCTGGGTTTCCTCGCTTGCCGCCCTGACCGCCGCGGTCGCCGCGCCCTTGCGGCTGGAAATCTCGACCGCCTTGCGGCCGGAGATCTCGTGTCCGGCATCGTCGGGCATTTGCCGGAAGAACCAGGCCGATCCCGCCGAGATGATCGCGACCACGACAAAGGCCGGCGCGAAATCGTCCGCGCTCAGCCTCTCGACATGGCGCATCAGCACGGTGGATTCGACCGAAAATGCCCCGACCGCGACGCCGGCGGAAATCGCCAGCTGCTGATTGACGCTGACCAGCGTGGTGGCCCGGCTCATTTGCGCCGGCCCGACCTCGGCGTAGGCGACGGTGTTGATCGCGGTGAACTGCAGCGAGCGGAAGAAACCGCCGACCACCAGAATGATCATGATCAGAAGCAGCGGCGTGGCGGGGGTGAACAGCGCGCAGGCGCCGAGGAAGAGCGAACTGACCACGGCATTGATGGTCATCAGATTGCGGAAGCCGAAGGTTCTGATGATGCGCGCGGCCAGCGTCTTCATGCCCATGGCGCCGACGGCGGAGGCAAAGGTCACCAGGCCCGAGCGGAATGGCGACAGGCCGAATCCGACCTGCATCAACAATGGCAGCAGAAACGGCAGCGCGCCGATGCCGAGCCGGAACAGAAACCCGCCGACGATGCTGGCGCGCATCGTCGGCAGCCGCAGCAACGCAAAATCCAGCACCGGCGAACCGGTGCGGTGGGCGTGGATGACATAGAGCGTCATCGAGATCGAGCCGATCGCCACCAGCGTTGCGACCACCGGCCATGGCAGCAGATCAAGGCCCGCGACCGAGAGCCCGAAGGCAATTCCGGCAAGCCCGATGCCGGCCAACAGCATTCCGTAGAGATCGAAGCGCTCTGGGTCTTCGCTCTTGATCGGGTCGATGTAGCGCAACGCCATGACGATGCCGAGTAGCCCGATCGGCAAATTGATCAGGAAGATCCAGTGCCAGGAGAAATAGGTGGTGATGAATCCGCCGAGCGGCGGACCGATCACCGGCCCCACCAGCGCCGGCACCGTGACCCAGGCCATGGCGTTGACCAGCGCGCTCTTGTCGATCGTGCGCAACAGCACCAGCCGTCCGACCGGCGTCATCATCGCCCCACCCATGCCTTGCAGGATGCGCGCGATCACGAAATCGTTCACCGAAGTGGACAGCGCGCAGCCGATCGAGCCCGCCATGAAGACGGCGACCGCGGCGGAAAAAACCAGGCGCGCGCCGAAGCGGTCGGCGGTCCAGCCACTGGCTGGAATGAACACCGCTAGCGACAGCAGATACGAAGTGATCGCGAGCTTCAGCGTCAGCGGGCTGGTGCCGATATCCGCGGCGATCGCCGGAAGCGATGTCGCAATGACTGTCGAATCCATATTCTCCATGAACAGGGCGGTGGCGACGATCAGCGGGATCAGGCGTTCTTTATTCATCGAAATTTTCGGCTTTCATCCAAATTTTCGGCAAGGCGAGAAAGGGGCGAAGACGTGGCAAGAAGTGGGCAGTATATCTCGATACCACGCAGCCTATTAGTGAACCCGCAAAGCACCTACGAAGCGCTTGGCCAGTAATTTCAAGGGTTTCTGAGGGGAAGCTTCGTCAAAGGTTCGCCGATACTTACTGCCCGTTGCGCGGAAACCTTAACAGGCGCCGCCTCGCATAGCTCCTCTGCTCGATATGCTTGATAAAAGCTTGCCTCACGCGGCGCGTTGTGGGACTAGGGCCCCGACGAGCCGTCAGGCTCATCCCCCTGTCAATTCTTAAAGAAGGAAAGACCCGGAATGGGGTATCGTTTGCTGCTTATTTTCGCGATCATCTTTGCGCTGGCTCCCGCCGAGGCTTCCGCCGAGGGCCTTTTCCATCGCGCGTCGTGTTCCGTCGTTCGCTACTACGTCGCGAAGTATAGCGCGGAGACGGCAGAGTCATATGCGCGGAGCAAGGGTGCTACGGAGGCCGAGATCGAGGCGGCCCGGCGCTGTCTCAATGGAGCGCCAGCGCGGGCGATACGTACCGCTCAGGAAATGCACTAATCGAAGGTCCGTGACGCGCGGCTGGCCGCGCCCACGGATCCCCTCAAAGTGGCGGCTTGCCCATGCGGCCGGCCGCCCGTCTTTGAGACGGGATTTGGGGCCCAAGGCCCCCTTTGATTCGTCACGGTGGCGTGCTATCGACCACCGCCAACCCTATCGATGGGCCCAGATTCGACGGTGAAGTCCGCTTCACCGGCGCATTGGCTCATCCCTAGATCGTATCGCGGCCCGTCGGCCGCCGAATGGAGTTGGTGATGGCGCAGCTACAGAGACTGCAGGGGATCCACGAAGCCTATACGTTCGACGACGTGCTTCTGAAACCTGGTCTCTCCGACATCCTGCCTTCCGAGGCCGATATCCGTTCCCGCCTCACCCGCGCCATTCCGCTCAACATTCCCATCATCGCATCCGCGATGGATACCGTCACCGAAGCGCGCATGGCGATCGCCATGGCGCAGGCCGGCGGCATCGGCGTCATCCACCGCAATTTCGATCCCGATGGCCAGGCCGCGCAGGTGCGGCAGGTCAAGAAGTATGAATCGGGAATGGTGGTCAATCCGCTGACCATCGGCCCCGACGCCATGCTCTCGGACGCGCTGGCGCTGATGAGTGATCACGGCTTCTCCGGGATTCCCGTGGTCACCGGGGGCGGCGACGGCAAGCCTGGAAAGCTGGTGGGCATTCTCACCAACCGCGATGTGCGGTTTGCGACCGATCCAAGACAAAAAATATCCGAGCTGATGACGCACGAAAACCTCGTGACGGTGCGCGAGGGCGTCAACCAGGACGAGGCGAAGCGCATGCTGCACAAGCATCGCATCGAAAAACTGCTGGTGGTCGACGATCAATACCGCTGCGTCGGATTGATCACCGTGAAGGACATGGAAAAGGCAGTGGCGCATCCCTTGGCCTGCAAGGATGCGCAGGGCCGCCTGCGTGTTGCGGCTGCGACCACCGTTGGCGAGGACGGTTACGAGCGCACCGAGCGGCTGATCGAGGCCGGCGTCGATGTGATCGTGGTCGACACCGCGCACGGCCATTCTTCCCGGGTGCTGGTGGCCGTCAACCGCATCAAACGCCTCTCCAACGCGGTCCAGGTCATCGCCGGCAATATCGCGACGCAAGAAGGCGCCCAGGCATTGATCGATGCCGGCGCCGACGCGATCAAGGTGGGCATCGGCCCGGGTTCGATCTGCACCACGCGGATTGTCGCGGGCGTCGGCGTACCGCAGCTCACCGCGATCATGGACGCGGTGGAGGCGGCGAAGAAAGCCGACGTGCCCGTGATCGCGGACGGCGGCATCAAATATTCCGGCGATCTGGCCAAGGCGCTCGCGGCCGGCGCGGATATCGCCATGGTCGGCTCGTTGCTCGCCGGCACCGACGAGACGCCGGGCGAGGTGTTTCTGTGGCAAGGCCGTTCCTACAAGGCCTATCGCGGCATGGGATCGGTGGGCGCGATGGCGCGCGGCTCGGCCGACCGCTATTTCCAGCAGGACATCAAGGATACGCTCAAGCTGGTGCCGGAGGGCATCGAGGGCCAGGTGCCCTACAAGGGCCCGGTCGGAAACGTCATGCATCAGCTCGCCGGCGGTTTGCGCGCCGCGATGGGCTATGTCGGGGCGCGTAATCTCGCCGAATTCCACGACAAGGCCCGGTTCGTGCGCATCACCGGGGCCGGCTTGCGTGAAAGCCATGTCCACGACGTCACCATCACGCGCGAAAGCCCGAACTATCCCGGCGGGGTATAGTTCCGCTAGCTCCGTATTTGCCCCACGGTGGTTGCGAAACACGCTACTGTGCGAGCCGCGATCGGCGCGGGATGCGCCGCACGCGGTGCCGCTGGCTTGCGACGATACACTTTCAACGTCATCAGAAGAGTTGGTTATTATGGTCGATTGGTCGGACGACAGGATATCGGCGCTTTCGGATCAGGACCTGAAGAACCTGCTTGTCAATGCGGAGCGCAAATCCGCCGCCGTCGTGATCGCGCAATGCAAGGCCGAGATGGAAAAGCGCGACGCCGCAAAGCCCCGCAAGGTCGGAAAGCCGCGCACCGAGCTGAAGCAATTCGAGCACGAGATGTCGGAGCGGCTTGCCGCGGTGGGCAAGGCGATGGCCGAGAAATACGATCTGTCCGAGGAAACCGCCAAGGCCAAATCGGCCGGCGTGAAGGGTTTTAAGGCGCATCGGCTGCTCGATGCCAAGGGTTACGCCAAGCTCGGCGGCATGCAGCGCGACGGTTCGGTCGCGGTCGACCGCTATATTTCTTATCGCCGTGGCAAGGACATCGTCTCGCTCAGCGTTTTCCTCTTGAAGGATCAGCCGATCGAAGCCCATGAATTTCATGTCATCGCGCCGCTGGCCGTGCTCGATGGTGGCAAGCCGGTCGCCGCGATCCGCCCCACGGCGACGGAAGCGCAGAAACAGTCCGCCGATAGCGGGCTTGCGTTCAAGGACTTGCCGAGTGCCGCGGCGGCGTTCGATGCGGCGCTGGCGAAAATCACCGCTTGATGTGGCGGGCAAGACGGTCGCTTGAGCCGGCGTCTAACCGCGCCGTACGCTGGCGCCGCCGTCCACCGGCAGCGTCACGCCGGTGATGAAGCTCGCCTCATCGGATGCCAGGAACAGCGCGGCGTTGGCGACGTCCCAGCCGGTGCCCATCTTGTGGCGCAGCGGCACCTTGGCGTCGCGCTCGGCCTCGACCTCGGCGCGGCTCTTCTTGAAGGCATGGGCGCGGGTGTCGACCGCCATCGGAGTATTCATCAGTCCGGGCAGGATGACGTTGGCGCGAATGCCGTACTGGGCGTTCTGGTAGGCGAGCTGCTCGGTGAAGGCGATCATCGCCGCCTTGGTCGCCTTGTAGGCGACGTAGGGATAGGTGGTGATCGCCGCCATCGAGGAGATGTTGATGATGGCGCCGCTCAACTGCGCGCGCATGATCGGGATAACGTATCGGCTTGCGAAGATGCAGCTCTTGAGATTGATCGCCACGCAGCGGTCGATCGCTTCCTCGGTGATGTCGGAGAGCTCGGCGTCGCCGCCGGCGAGACTGACGCCGACATTGTTGTGCAGGATGTCGATGCGGCCCCAGCGGCCAATGGCGTCGGCCACCATGGCCTCGATCTCGGCCTCCCTCGTGACATCGGCCTCGAAGGCGACCGCCGCGCCGCCGTTAGCGGCAATCATCTCCACCGTCGCTTGCGCGGATTCGAGGTTGCGATCCACGCACAGCACGCGCGCGCCTTCGCGCGCAAACGTAAGGGCCGTGGCGCGGCCGTTGCCGATGCCTTCGCCGGGGCTTTGGCCGGCGCCGACCACGATGGCGACACGATCTTTCAGACGCATGTCCCTTCACTCCCGAAAATTGTTGCGGCTTCAGTACCGGTTCTAGCCCTTCGAATCCACGCCGATCAGCGAATCCAGGCCGATATCGATCTGGCCCGGCGCTCGCAGGTGGAGAACCTCAAAGCCGCCCGGCTGGAAACGATACTCCACCAGCCCGACCTCTTTAATCCCGATCACATCCTGCATCCTGTCGGGAATGACAAACCCTGCCGAAGGCGCCCAGACGTGGCGGATGTGACCAAAGGTGAAATCCCGGCGCTGATGCACATGGCCGCTGGCCACCAGCCGCAGATCGACGGCGCGCAGCATTTCCACCAGGCGGATCCGGTGCGGCATCGGAACATAGCGGATCGCCGTGGCCGCGAGTTCCGCATCGTCGGGGGAATTCAGATAGAGCGGCTTGTGCAGGAACAGCGCCACCGGTTTGGCGTTGGCACGGGCAAGCTGCGAGGCAAGCCAATCGAATTGCTCGGCCTCGCTGGCAAGCGAGGTGTTCATGATCAGGGAATTGAGGCCAATGAAACGCCAGCCGGCGGCGTCGAAACTCCAGCGGTCTTCGCCGAAAATGGCGAGAAAAGTCTGCCGGTGGCGTTCTGTGCAAGGTTGAGATGGCGCCGCGCCGACCGCCGTCGGATTGTCGCCGATGTCGTGATTGCCGGGCAAATAACGGCACGGCGCCGGAATCCCGTCATGCAGTGTTTTGGCAAATTGCAGATCATCGCGATTGGTCGGGCCGTCGAAGGCGAGGTCACCGGTGTTGATGACGAGGTCGGGCCGCCTGGTATCGAGGTAGTCGCGTAGCCGATCGAAATTGCCGGTCAATGTCGGCAGACGGCTGGCAAGATGCGTATCGGAAATCTGGGTCAGGCGAAATTCGGGCATGTTACATTCTCGTTGCGCGATTATTCATCCGTCCGACGTCGGAATGATGACGACCTCTAGAGAGCGTTTTCAAGCGAAGTGGATACCGGTTCGCGTCAAGAAAACGCGTCAAAACAAGAATCTAGAGCCCCGTTTCGATTCAATCGAAGCGGAAAGGCTCTAGACCACCACAATGTCATCATCCGCCAACGGGTCGCGCGAATGCGCGCCCGATGACAGGCTCCAGCGGATGATCCAGTATTTCAGGGCAGTTGTTATGAATCGAGAGGCCGCGGCGTACTGGATACCCGCCTTCGCGGGTATGACGGCCGATTGTTTGGCTGGATTGATGCCGGGATGGGCGAGCGCGGCGTTGCGCATATCGTAGGCTGCACGCTATAGCGAGGGCGACGCGCGCAAGCAATTGGGGAGAATCTGCAATTGGGGAGAATCTAATGTCGGCTCAAATGGTTTTATCTCCGGTCTTTGTGCTGGTCTTGCTTACTTTCGTGCTCTTGATCTGGATGGCCGGCGCCCGCAGAAATGCGCTGGTCGGCGGCCAGACCAAGGTCCGGGACATTGCGCTTGGACAGCCGAACTGGCCGGTCCGCGCCACCCAGATTGGCAATTGCTTCAAGAACCAGTTCGAGCTGCCGGTGCTGTTCTACATTTTGATCGCGATCGCGCTGCCGCTGCGCCATGCCGACCTTGTGATCGTGTTGCTCTCGTGGGTGTTCGTGGTGACGCGGTTGGTGCACGCCGGGATATTCGTGAGCTCCAACGATCTGAACAACCGTTCGCTCGCGTGGTTCGCAAGCGCGCTCGTGCTGTTTGTCATGTGGATCTATTTCGTGCTCCGAATTTTCCTTTTGATCTGAGCGCGTTTTCTCGAACCGAAAGATTTGAATGACCCCCGCAGCGCGGCTCTCCGCGGCCATCGAGCTGATCGAGACCATCGACGTCCAGCGCATTCCAGCGGCAAAGGCGCTGAAGGAGTGGGGCACCGCGCATCGCTTTGCCGGCTCGGGCGACCGCGCCGCGATCGCCGGCCTGATCTGGGACGTGCTGCGGCGGCGTGCCTCGAGCGCCTGGATCATGGACGAGGATACGCCGCGCGCCCACGTGCTGGGCATGCTGAAACTCGAGCGCAAGCTCGATGCCGACCAGATCGCGGCGCTGTGCGACGGCAGCCGTTTTGCGCCCGCGCCATTGAGCGAGGCCGAACGAAGCGCGCTGACGTCGCGGACCCTGCACGAAGCCCCACCGGCGGTCGCCGGCGATTACCCGGAATGGCTCGATGGCTATCTCGCGCAGGTGTTTGGCGAGACCCGCGTCGCGGAGGCGACCGCGATGGCGAGCCGGGCGCCGCTCGACCTGCGCGTCAACACGTTGAAGGCCAAGCGCGAGAAGGTGCTGGCAACGACGGCGCATCTGCGAACCATGCCGACGCCGTGGTCGCCGATCGGCTTGCGCATCGAGCTTTCGGCCGACGCCCGCAATCCCGGCATCCATGCCGAGGAAGATTTCATCAAGGGACTTGTCGAGGTGCAGGACGAGGGATCGCAGCTCGCGACCTTGTTGTCCGCGGCAAAACCCGGCGAGCAGGTGATCGATCTCTGCGCCGGTGCCGGCGGCAAAACATTGGCGCTGGGCGCGATGATGCAAGGCAAGGGCCGGCTGATCGCCACCGACCACGACAAGCGCCAGCTCGCGCCCATTTACGACCGGCTGTCGCGCGCCGGCGTCCACAATTGCGAGGTGCGGACGCCGAAGGGCGAGGGCGACCCCTTAAGCGACATTCACGCCTCCGCCGATCTGGTGGTGATCGACGCGCCCTGCACGGGAACCGGCACCTGGCGGCGCAACCCCGACGCCAAATGGCGAATCCGGCCGGGCGCGCTTGAGGTGCGGTTGAAGGAACAGATCGAGGTGCTGGACCGCGCTAGCGCATTGGTCAAGCCGGGTGGGCGGATCGCCTACATCACCTGCTCGGTATTGCCGCCCGAGAATGGCGATCAGGTCCGCGCCTTCATCGCCCGCCATCCGGATTTTGCGGTGGTGCCGCCGTCGCAGACCACGACGGTATTGTGGGACAAAGCGGAAGATTTTGCCGCCGCAACGCTACAGTCCGCCGACGGCCTTCTGATGACGCCGCGCCGCACTGGAACCGATGGGTTCTTCGTGTCGGTGCTGAAAAGGCAGGCCGGGCGCTGAGCCGTCATTCGGGGATGGTGCATTAGCACCAGACCTCAGATGTGCAATTGCACATCGGGGAATCTTGAGATTCCGGGTTCGATGCTTTGCATCGCCCCGGAATGACGGGGTAGCCCGTATGAGCGCAGCGATATGCGGGGATCGGAAAAAGGCCCCGGATATCGCTTTGCTCATCCGGGCTACGCTTGCTGAAAAGGCAGGCATAGGAGGCCGACACGGCTTCTTCTTCGTCATTGCGAGGAGCGCTTGCGACGAAGCAATCCATTCCTCCGAAAAGAAAGCATGGATTGCTTCGCTTTGCTCGCAATGACGGGGTATCCCCAACAAAGCCCGGCCATGGCGGCCCTTCGAGGGTTGCGAGCCTGGCCCCGGTCGTTTACTTCCTATCCATGACAATCCCCCAGCCAGCCCGCGAGCAGACCACCCCGGTGGTATCAGTGCATGACAAGATTCTGATCGTCGATTTCGGCAGCCAGGTCACGCAATTGATCGCGCGCCGGGTGCGGGAGGAGGGCGTCTATTCCGAAATCGTGCCGTTCCAGAAGGCGGAAGCGGCGTTTGTTGCGATGAAGCCGAAGGCGGTGATCCTCTCCGGCGGCCCGGAATCGGTGCACGAGGAGGGCTCGCCGCGCGCGCCGCAGTCAATCTTCGATTCCGGGGTTCCCGTGCTCGGCATCTGCTACGGCCAGATGACGATGGCCGCCCAGCTTGGCGGCAAGGTCGAGGGCGGCCATGCCAGAGAATTCGGCCGCGCCGACGTCGAGGTGAAGGCCGCGAGCCAATTGTTCGACTCCTGCTGGGGGTTAGGCGAGCGGCATCCGGTCTGGATGAGCCACGGCGACCGCATCACCCAGATGCCGCCGGGCTTCGTCGTCGCGGGCACCAGCGCCAACGCGCCGTTCGCCGTGATCCAGGACGAGAGCCGCAAATATTACGGGCTGATGTTCCACCCCGAGGTCGTCCACACACCGGACGGGGCAAAGCTGATCCGCAATTTCGTCCGCAAGGTCGCGGGGCTAACCGGCGACTGGACCATGCGCGCCTTCCGCGAGGAGGCGATCGAAAAAATTCGCGCGCAAGTAGGCAAGGCAAAAGTGATCTGCGGCCTCTCCGGCGGCGTGGATTCGGCGGTGGCTGCGGTGCTGATCCACGAGGCGATCGGCGACCAGCTCACTTGCGTGTTCGTCGATCACGGCCTGTTGCGGCTCAACGAGGCCGAGACCGTGGTCGACCTGTTCCGCCATCACTATAACATTCCGCTGGTTCATGTTGATGCGTCGAAGCAATTTTTGGGTGAGCTTGCCGGCGTCAGCGATCCCGAACAAAAGCGCAAGACCATCGGCCGGCTGTTCATCGATGTGTTCGACGCGGAGGCGAAGAAGATTGGTGGCGCGGAGTTTCTCGCACAAGGCACACTCTATCCCGACGTGATCGAGAGCGTCTCCTTCACCGGCGGCCCGTCGGTGACGATCAAATCGCACCACAATGTCGGCGGTCTGCCCGCGCGCATGAACATGAAGCTGGTCGAGCCCTTGCGCGAATTGTTCAAGGACGAGGTGCGCGTGCTCGGGCGCGAACTCGGCCTGCCCGAGATTTTTGTCGGCCGGCACCCGTTCCCGGGACCGGGGCTGGCGATCCGCTGCCCCGGCGAGATCACACGCGAAAAACTCGACATCCTGCGCAACGCCGACGCCGTCTATATCGACCAGATCCGCAAAGCGGGCCTTTACGATAAAATCTGGCAAGCGTTTGCGGTGCTATTGCCAGTGAAGACCGTCGGCGTGATGGGCGACGGGCGGACCTACGAATATGTCGTGGGCTTGCGCGCCGTGACCTCGACCGACGGCATGACCGCGGATTTTTATCCCTTCGACATGACCTTTCTGGGCGCCACCGCGACCCGCATCATCAACGAGGTCAAGGGCGTCAACCGCGTGGTGTATGACGTGACGTCAAAGCCGCCGGGCACGATCGAGTGGGAGTGAGGGGTGCGCTGATGACCCGAGCCACTAGAGCGCGTTGTTTTTAGACGGCAACATATCCTGAGTTCGTGAAGTAATTGGCGCACTCGTCTTTGGAGAAGAGGTTGAGGAGATCGCCAACTT
>Ga0193751_1000639_pt1 | contig 25873 bp, 21 predicted proteins | sample L1c2metaG_FD_143050 | JGI IMG/M metagenome (GOLD analysis project Ga0193751, IMG submission 143050) | Soil microbial communities from a riparian zone of the East river system, Colorado, United States - L1c2 | ecosystem: Environmental > Terrestrial > Soil > Riparian zone | place: USA: East River... | reverse complement strand
AATGGGTGCGCCGGGTCTCGTGGACGGGCCTCGGCCTGTTCACGTTCTTCGCCGCAATCTGGCTCTATTTCGCCAGCGGCCTGCCGTCGTCGCAGACCTTGCTTGCTTACCAGCCGCCGCTTCCGACCAACGTTCGCGGCTACGACGGCACCCCGGTCCAGACCTTCGCCAGAGAGCGCCGCGTCGAGCTGTCCTATGATGAATATCCGCCGCTCCTCGTCCATGCCTTCATCTCGGCGGAGGACAAGGACTTCTTCCAGCACCACGGCATCGACTTCACCGGGCTGATCGGCGCCGTGTTCGATTATACCAAGAAGAGCGTGATCGGCGGCGGCCGCGCCAAGGGCGGATCGACGATTACCCAGCAAGTCGCCAAATATCTGCTTCGTGACAGCAGCTACAATGTCGGGCGCAAGATCCGTGAGGCGATCCTCGCCTTCCGCCTCGAATCGACGCTGAGCAAGCAGCAGATCCTCGAGCTGTACCTCAATTCGATCTTCCTTGGCCGCAACGCCTATGGCGTCCAGGCCGCGTCGCGCGCCTATTTCGACAAGGACGTCAATGAGCTGACGTTGCCGGAAGCCGCCTATCTCGCGGTCCTGCCCAAGGCGCCGGCCAATTACGATCCGGTCCGGGCGACGACCAAGGCGCTCGATCGCCGCAACTATGTGCTGCACGAACTGTATCGCAACAGCTACATCAGCGAGAATCAGTGGAAGTCGGCCGCGACGCAGCCGCTCGGCACCATCCGCTACGGCTCCAGCGAAAAATTCCGGCAGCAGGGCGGCTATTTCATGGAAGAAGTCCGGCGCGAGCTGATCAAGCAGTTCGGCGAGGACGACAAGGCCGGCCCCAACAGCCTTTACTCAGGCGGCTTGTGGGTGCGCAGCTCGATGGATCCAAAGCTCCAGGACGCCGCCGCCCAGGCGCTGCGCGACGGCCTGACCCGCTTCGATGGCGGGCACAGCTGGCGCGACCTCGGCATGAGCGTCGACGTCGCCAAAGACTGGGCCGGCCAGCTCGACCGCGCTCCGGTGGGCACCGGCTATCCCGACTGGGTGAAGGCGGTTGTGATCTCGAAGGGTGACGGGCAGGCGACGATCGGCTTCACCAACGGCTCGACGGCGAGCTTGCCCGCATCTGGCGCGTCTATGCCAGTACGCGGCTCGAGCGGCTCGGCGTTCGACGCACTTCTTCCGGGAATGGTGATCATCGTCAAGGAAATGTCGCCCGGAAGCTATGCCTTGCGCTCGGTCCCGGAGATTTCGGGCGGGATGTTCGCCGAGGAGGTGCATACCGGCCGAGTGCTGGCGATGCAGGGCGGCTTCGACGTCATTGGATCGAGCTACAACCGCGCGACCCAGGCGCTTCGCCAGCCGGGCTCGGCGTTTAAGCCAATTACCTACGTGACTGCCCTCGAAAATGGCTTCACGCCCGCGACGATTGTCGTCGATGCGCCGTTCTGCGTGTGGCAGGGCGCGGGCCTCGGCAATAAGTGCTTCGTCAATTTCGACAAGCGCTATTCGGGGCCTCACACCATGCGGTGGGGCGTCGAGCAGTCACGCAACCTGATGGCTATCCGCGTCGCGTCCGAGACCGGAATGCCCAAGATCATCGACACGGCGCACAAGCTCGGCGTCGGTGATTTCCCTAATTATCTTTCGATCGCCATTGGAGCGGGCGAGACCACGGTGCTTCGCTTGGTCAACGCCTATGCGATTCTGGCCAACCAGGGCCGCTCGGTGAAGCCGACGAGTATCGACTATGTCGAGGACCGCAACGGCAAGGTCATCTATCGCTCCGACAACCGCTGCGCACTGATGGACAATTGCAATGCGCCCGACTGGGACGGCAAGGCGATGCCGCGGCCGCCGAACCGGACTCGCCAGCTGATCGACCCGATGGCGGCGTTCCAGATGGTCCATATCATGGAAGGCGTGATCCAGCGCGGTACCGCGGTCGTGCTGCGCGATCTCAACCGGCCGATGTTCGGCAAAACCGGCACGACCTCGGGCCCGACCAACGTGTGGTTCGTCGGCGGCACTCCCGACGTCGTTGCCGGCGTTTATCTCGGCTACGACCATCCGCGGCCGCTCGGCGGCTATGCCCAGGGCGGGCGGATTTCGGCGCCGATCTTCAAGCAATGGGCCCAAACCGCGTTCAAGGACTCGCCCAAAGTGCCGTTCGTCGCGCCCGCCGGGATCCGCTGGGCGCGGGTCGATCGCGGAACCGGCAAGCTCGTCTACGGCGTGTTCCCGACGACCGAGGACCCGCAATCGTCGGTAATCTGGGAAGCGTTCCAGCCGCAGACAGAGCCGCGCCGCTCCTATCGCGGCGCGATGGGCGATCCCTACGGGCCGCAGCAGCCGCCGCAACAGCAAGCGCAACAACCCCAGCGTCAGCCGGCAGGACCGGCACCGTCGCCACAGTCCGCGCCCGTGGCCGCGCAACCGGTGCCGCAGCCGCAGCCGAATAGCTTGCCAACCCAGAACGGCGTCTAATAAGCCGTATTCGTCACCCCCGCGAAAGCGGGGGTCCCGCTTTTCTTCCCGCAGCTTCTGACAAGAGAGCGGGATTCCCGCTTTCGCGGGAATGACGAGAATGGAGAGATAAAGTGCGCGCCGAAGCGCAGGCCCATATCGACCAGATCAACGCCGCGACCGCGCTGTTGCGCCGGTTCCTCGATTGGGACCGCGCGAACCGGCGGCTCGAGGAGCTGAACGCCAGGGTCGAGGATTCGACCTTGTGGGACGATCCCAAGGCGGCGCAGGAGGTGATGCGCGAGCGCCAGCGGCTCGAGCAAGCAATCGGCGCGACGCGCGCGATCGAGCGCGAGCTTGCCGACACGTCCGAGCTGATCGAGCTGGCCGAAAGCGAAGGCGACGAAGCTTTGGTCGACGACGCCGTCCGAAGCCTCGCCGAGCTTGCCGAGCGCGCGGAGCGGGACAAGGTCGCCGCACTGCTTGCCGGCGAGGCGGATGCCAACAGCGCCTATGTCGAGATCAACGCCGGCGCGGGCGGCACCGAAAGCCAGGATTGGGCGGGGATGCTGCAGCGCATGTACACCCGCTGGGGCGAGCGGCACGGCTCCAAGGTTGAGCTGATCGACCATCATTCGGGCGAACAGGCCGGGATCAAATCGGCGACCATCCTGGTCAAGGGCGAGAACGCCTACGGCAATCTCAAGACCGAGAGCGGGGTGCACCGCCTGGTGCGGATCAGCCCCTATGATGCCAACGCTCGCCGCCACACCAGCTTCGCCAGCGTCTGGGTCTATCCGGAAGTCGATGACGACATCGACATCCAGATCAACGACGCCGACCTGCGCATCGATACCTATCGCGCATCAGGCGCGGGGGGGCAGCACGTCAACACCACCGACAGCGCGGTCCGCATCACCCACGTTCCCACGGGGATTGTCGTCGCCTGCCAGAACGAGCGCTCGCAGCACAAGAACCGCGCCCAGGCGATGAAGCAATTGAAGGCCCGCCTATACGAGGCTGAGTTGCAGAGACGGGAGACGGAGACCGACGCCGCCAATGCGACCAAGACCGACATCGGCTGGGGCCACCAGATCCGTTCCTATGTGCTGCAGCCGTACCAGCTGGTCAAAGACCTGCGCACCGGCGTGACCTCGACCGCGCCCAGCGACGTGCTCGACGGCGACCTCGACCGGTTCATGGCTGCCGCTTTGTCGCAACGTGTGACCGGCGAGACGATCGAGGTCGAGGATGTGGAATAAGGCTGCGGCATCAGCGACGGTCCTCGCGTTCGCGCTCGCGGCCTGCCGCGCACAGCCGACCGAACCGCGCTTCCCGGCGGCGCACCGTGACGTCGCGCCGATTGTCGGCGATACCTTCTCGACCGAAGACGCGCGCGACCGGCTTGGCGAGGCGGAGCAGGTGATGCAGCTTGCCGGGGTCAGGAAGGGCATGTCGGTCGCCGACGTCGGCGCCGGTGAGGGCTATTATACCGTGCGCCTGGCGCCGGTCGTCGGGCCGAAGGGCCGAGTGCTCGCCGAGGACATCCTGCCCGAAGTCCGCGACTCATTGAGCGACCGGGTCCAGCGGGAACGTCTCGACAATGTCGCCGTCAAGCTGGGCACGCCCGACAACCCGATGCTCCCGGCACAGTCGTTCGACCGCCTGTTCCTCGTCCACATGTATCATGAGGTGCAGTCGCCCTACGCCTTCTTGTGGCATTTGCGCGAAGGCGTGAAGCCGGACGGATTGGTCGTGGTGGTCGAGGCGAACCGCCCGATCAAACGCCATGGAATTCCTTCAACCCAGCTGAAGTGCGAGTTTGCCGCGCTCGGCATGCAGCCGACAAAGTTCAGCATGCTGACGGGTGGCGAAGATTATTTCATGGCGTTTCGGCTGGCTGCGCCGCGGCCAGCACCGGACAAGATCGAGGCGTGTAAGAGCTAGAACAATCCCATCCGCCGGAAGCTGGTGCACTCGGTGCCGGCGAAAACGAGATGATCGAGCACGGCGCAGTCGAGCGCTTCGGCGGCCGTCGCTAGCCGCCGGGTCGTGCGGCAGTCCGAGTCGCGCGGCCTGGGATCGCCGCTCGGGTGGTTGTGCGCGAGCACGATCCCGGCGCTTCTGTGGGACGCCATTTCGGACTAATCGCCGAGGTCTTGGAGCCGCGCGGCGGGCCGACTAGTAGGGGCCGATGCGCCAGTATCTCGACCTCATGCAGCGGATCCTGGACCAAGGCGTGCCGCAGGAAGACCGCACGGGAACGGGCACCCTGTCCTGGTTCGGGGCGCAGATGCGCTTCGACCTCGCCGACGGCTTTCCGCTGCTGACGACCAAGAAGCTCCATCTTCGATCGATCATCGTCGAGCTGCTGTGGTTCCTGCGCGGCGACACCAACATCGCCTGGCTCAAGGAGCGCAACGTGCGCATCTGGGACGAATGGGCGGATGAGAATGGCGATTTGGGCCCGGTCTACGGCAAGCAGTGGCGCGATTGGGAAACGGCCGATGGCGGCCATGTCGACCAGATCGCCAACCTTGTCGACCTGATCAGGCGAGACCCCTATTCGCGTCGCCAGATCGTCACTGCGTGGAATCCGGGAGAAATCGCGCGAATGGCGCTCGCCCCGTGCCACTGCCTGTTCCAGACACAGGTCGCAGCAGGGCGGTTGAACCTCCAGCTCTACCAACGCAGCGCCGACCTCTTCCTCGGAGTCCCCTTCAACATCGCCTCTTATGCGCTTCTGACTCACATGTTGGCGCGCGAATGCGGGCTCGAGCCGGGCGTATTCGTGTGGACCGGGGGCGATTGCCACCTCTATTCCAATCACCTCGAGCAGGCGCGGCTGCAGCTGGCGCGCGCGCCGCGGCCGCTACCTCGGCTGGTGATCAAGGATCGGGGCCAGGGCCTGTTCGACTACGAAGCGGAGGATTTCCTGTTCGAGAATTACGAGCCGCACCCGCACATTGCAGCACCCGTCGCGATTTAATCCGCCGGCCGCACCGAGCTCACGAAGAACGCCTGATAGCCGGGGCACTGGTGCTGGAACGGCAGGTAATAGCCTGGCTGCAGTCGCCCCCACAGGAGCGGCTGGCCCTCCATCACGAATTCTTCGGCGACCATCACGTGCTGGTCGGATTTTCCCGGCTGGTGGAAGAGCACGGCGGTGCCGTTGAACGTGCTTCCGACTGGCCAGATTGGCATCAGAAGGTTTTTGGTCTCTTCATCGCGGAATAGCAGGCAGTCCCCTTCGTACATCAGGCTGCCGGCAAGCGCCGCGGTGACCACGCCCTGATAAGGCGCCAAGGGGATTTCTAACGGCTTTAGCGGCTTGATCAACGGGCGCGAGAAGCAACCCGCGAGAAGCATACATACCAGGAACAACCCCGCCTTGCGCATCTCACACTCCGTCGCGCATCCCGCCAAAATAACGCTGCCGCAATGGACCCGTTCCGGAGCCCCAGCGTTACTTTGTGCCATCCTAGAGGGAGAACACAAATGTTCCAGAAACTAATGACCGCGGGCCTGATCGGCGCCGCGCTCGTGATGGCGGCGTGCAATACCGTTCGTGGCGCGGCGCGCGACGTCAACTCGGTCGCGAACTGCACCGAGAAGCTGCTGAGCCATGTTCGTTCCGTACCCACAACGGAAGGAGCGATCATGGTTCAGAAGCTGGTGGCGGTGGCGTTAATCGGCGCCTGCCTCGGTATTGCGGCCTGTAACACGGTCCGCGGCGCCGCGACGGACGTCAGCTCGGTCGCCAATTGCACCGAGAACACGATCAATACGGGGCACTGCAAATGACCGCCGCCGCGACCTGATCGCGGCCGATAAAAAGAACCCCGCCGGATCGCTCCGGCGGGGTTTTTGTTGCTCGAAAGAGTCCGTTAGCCGTGCTCGCCTGTCCCCCGGACAGGCTGCGCGCGACTAATCCTTCAGATAGTCGCCCGCGTCGGCGTCCATTCCGTGGCCCGATGGCGCCACTTCGGCCAGCGGATCGGCGTGGATCGCCGCTTCCGGACCCTGTGCCAGCTCGGCCGCATGCTCTTCGGCAGCGGTGTTTGGCAGAATCAGCGACTCCTGGAGCTTGCGATGCGCCGCGCGGAGCGCGGTGTCGCGCGCGGTGGCCGCAACGCGCAGGCGGTTCATGCCCGCGCCCGTGCCGGCCGGGATCAGGCGTCCGACGATCACATTCTCCTTGAGACCCTGGAGCGTGTCGACCTTGCCCTGGACTGCCGCTTCGGTGAGCACTCGGGTGGTCTCCTGGAACGAGGCCGCCGAGATGAAGCTGCGCGTCTGGAGGCTCGCCTTGGTGATGCCCAAGAGCACCGGCTTGCCTTCCGCCTTCTTCTGCTTCTTCTCGAGGCGCGAGTTGATCTCGTCCATCTCCTCGCGATCGACCTGCTCGCCCGGCAGTAGCGTAGTGTCGCCGCTCTCGGTGATCTCGACCTTCTGCAGCATCTGGCGAACGATCACCTCGATGTGCTTGTCGTTGATCTTCACGCCCTGGAGCCGGTAGACCTCCTGAATCTCGCTCACGAGATATTCGGCCAGCGCCTCGACGCCGAGCACCTCCAGGATGTCGTGCGGATCGGGTGAGCCGCCGACGAGATTGTCGCCGCGCTTCACGAAATCGCCTTCCTGGACCTCGATCATCTTCGACTTGGGAACGAGATATTCGACCGGCTCCGAACCGTCGTCGGGGACGATCGCGATCTTCCGCTTGGCCTTGTAGTCGCGCATGAAAGTGACCTTGCCGGAGACCTTGGCGATGATCGCATTCTCCTTCGGCTTGCGCGCCTCGAACAGCTCGGCGACGCGCGGCAGACCGCCGGTGATGTCGCGCGTACGCGCTGCTTCGCGCGGCATACGCGCCAGCACTTCGCCGGCTTCGACCTGCTGCCCGTCCTCGACCGCGACGATCGCTCCAGCCGCGAGGCGATAGACGCCGGCTTCCTTCGCGCCCTTGCCGGTGAGGGTCAGCCGCGGGTGGAGCGCTTCCTTCTTGGACTTGCTGCCGGTGTCGTCGGTGACGACGCGCTGCGTGATACCGGTCGATTCGTCGACAACCTCGGTCATCGTGCGGTTCTCGATCAGGTCCTGGTACTTCACAGTACCGGCCTTTTCGGTGATCACCGGGCTGAACGACGGATCCCACTCGGCAATGCGGTCGCCGCGGCTGACAATATGACCGCTCTCGCACAAGAGGTGCGCGCCATAAGGCACGCGGTGCGTCGAAAGCTCGCGCCCATCCATGTCGAGAATGGCGATCTCACCCGACCGCGACAGCGACAGGTGCCGCCCACGCGGGTCGAGGATTGTCGGCATGTCGCGGAACTCGATCGTGCCGTCGACCGGCGATTCGAGATTCGACTGCTCGTTGAGCTGGGCCGCGCCGCCGATGTGGAAGGTCCGCATCGTCAGCTGGGTACCCGGCTCGCCGATCGACTGCGCCGCGATCACCCCGACCGCTTCGCCGATGTTGACCGGCGTTCCTCGCGCGAGGTCGCGCCCGTAGCACTTGGCGCAGACGCCCTGGCGCGACGCGCAGATGAGCGGGGAACGGATCTTGACGCCCTGCAGGCCGATCTCCTCGATCTTCGCGACCATCGCTTCGTCGAGCAGCGCGCCCTCCGGAATGATGACTTCGCCGCTCTTGGGATCGACGATGTCCTCGGCGGTCGTGCGGCCGAGCACCCGGTCGGCGAGGGACGCGATAATGGCGCCGCCCTGGACGATCGCGCGCATTTCGAGCGCACGGTCGGTGCCGCAATCCTCCTCGATGATCACGGCGTCCTGGCTGACATCGACTAGCCGGCGGGTCAGGTAGCCCGAGTTCGCCGTCTTCAAGGCCGTGTCGGCAAGGCCCTTGCGGGCGCCGTGGGTCGAGTTGAAGTACTCAAGGACGGTCAGGCCTTCCTTGAAGTTCGAGATGATCGGAGTTTCGATGATCTCGCCCGACGGCTTGGCCATGAGGCCGCGCATGCCCGCAAGCTGCTTGATCTGCGCCTGCGAACCACGCGCGCCAGAGTGCGCCATCATGTAAATCGAGTTGACCGGAGCCTCGCGGCCGTCCTCGCCGCGCGGAGTCGCCGAGATTTCCCTCATCATCTCGGCCGCCACGCGGTCGCCGCAGCGAGACCAGGCGTCGATCACCTTGTTGTACTTTTCCTGCTGGGTGATCAGGCCGTCCTGGTACTGCTGCTCGTAATCCTTGACGAGCGCGCGGGTCTCCTCGACCAGCTCTTCCTTCGCGGCCGGGATGACCATGTCATCCTTGCCGAACGAAATGCCCGCGGTGAAGGCGTGGCGGAAGCCCAGTGCCATGATCGCGTCGGCGAACAGCACCGTCTCCTTCTGGCCGGTGTGGCGATAGACGATGTCGATGACGTCGCCGATCTCCTTTTTGGTCAGAAGCCGGTTGACCGTCTCGAACGGCACCTTGTGGCTCTTCGGCAGGGTCTCGCCCAGCAACATCCGGCCAGCGGTGGTCTCGAACCGCTTCATATAGGTGTTGCCGTCCTCGTCCGTCTGGGGGACCCGGCTGACGATCTTGGTGTGCAAAGTAACCGCGCCGGCGGCGAGGGCTTGGTGGACTTCGGCCATATCGGAAAGCATCATGCCTTCGCCCGGCTCACCCTCTTTCTCGATCGACAGGTAATAAAGACCCAGGACCATGTCCTGCGACGGAACGATGATCGGCTTGCCGTTGGCGGGCGACAGGATGTTGTTGGTCGACATCATCAGGACGCGCGCTTCGAGCTGGGCCTCGAGGCTCAGCGGAACGTGCACGGCCATCTGGTCGCCGTCGAAGTCAGCGTTGAACGCGGCGCAGACCAGCGGATGGAGCTGGATCGCCTTGCCTTCGATCAGAACCGGCTCGAACGCTTGGATGCCGAGGCGGTGGAGCGTCGGCGCGCGATTGAGCAGCACCGGATGCTCGCGGATCACCTCGTCGAGAATGTCCCATACTTCCTTGCGCTCTTTTTCGACCCACTTCTTGGCCTGCTTCAGCGTCATCGAGAGGCCCTTGGCGTCGAGGCGCGAGTAGATGAACGGCTTGAACAGCTCTAATGCCATCTTCTTGGGCAGGCCGCACTGGTGGAGCTTCAACTCCGGACCGGTCACGATCACCGAGCGCCCCGAATAATCGACGCGCTTGATGCTCAAATTCTGGCGGAACCGGCCCTGCTTGCCCTTGAGCATGTCGGACAGCGACTTCAACGGGCGCTTGTTGGCGCCGGTGATGGTGCGGCCGCGGCGGCCGTTGTCGAACAATGCGTCGACCGCCTCCTGGAGCATGCGCTTTTCGTTGCGGACGATGATGTCCGGCGCGCGCAGCTCCATCAGCCGCTTCAAGCGGTTGTTGCGGTTGATCACGCGGCGATAGAGGTCGTTCAAATCCGACGTCGCAAAGCGGCCGCCGTCGAGCGGCACCAGCGGGCGCAGCTCGGGCGGGATCACCGGAATGACTTCCAGGATCATCCACTCCGGGCGATTGCCCGAATCGAGGAAGCTCTCGACGACTTTCAGGCGCTTGATGATCTTCTTCGGCTTCAATTCGGACTTGGTCTCGGCGAGTTCCTTAAGCAGCGCCTCCTTCTCGCCCGCGAGGTCGAGGTCGATCAGCATGGTGCGAACCGCCTCCGCGCCGATTCCGGCGGAGAAGGCATCCTCGCCGTATTCGTCCTGCGCCGCGAGAAGCTCGTCCTCGGTCAGCAGCTGGAACTTCTCGAGCGGGGTCAGGCCCGGCTCGATCACCACGTAGCTCTCGAAATAGAGCACGCGCTCAAGCTGCTTCAGCTGCATGTCGAGCAGCAGGCCGATGCGGCTCGGCAAGCTCTTCAGGAACCAAATGTGCGCGACCGGAGCGGCCAGCTCGATATGGCCCATGCGCTCGCGCCGGACCTTGGAGACGGTGACTTCAACGCCGCACTTTTCGCAGACGATACCCTTATATTTCATGCGCTTGTACTTGCCGCACAAGCATTCGTAATCCTTGATCGGACCAAAGATGCGCGCGCAGAACAGGCCGTCACGCTCGGGCTTGAACGTGCGGTAGTTGATCGTCTCCGGCTTTTTAATCTCGCCGAACGACCAGCTGCGGATCTTGTCGGGCGACGCGATGCCGATGCGGATCTCGTCGAAGGTCTCCGGCTTGGCAATCGGGTTCGCGAAGTTCGTCAGTTCGTTCATTTCTAGCTCCTGACCCCTCCCGCCTGACGGGAGGAGCCCAGTTGTTCCTTGATATTATTCGGCGGCGAGGGCGGTCGGCTCTTCCTCTTCCACGACGCTGTCGAGCTCGACGTTGAGGCCGAGGCTGCGCATCTCCTTGACGAGCACGTTGAAGCTCTCGGGGATGCCGGCTTCGAACGTGTCGTCGCCCTTGACGATCGCCTCGTAGACCTTGGTGCGGCCGATCACGTCGTCCGACTTGACCGTCAGCATCTCCTGCAGCGTGTAGGCCGCGCCGTACGCCTGGAGCGCCCACACCTCCATCTCGCCGAAGCGCTGGCCGCCGAACTGGGCCTTGCCGCCCAACGGCTGTTGGGTGACGAGGCTGTACGGGCCGATCGAGCGCGCGTGGATCTTGTCGTCCACGAGGTGGTGCAGCTTCAGCATGTAGATGTAGCCCACCGTCACCCGGCGATCGAACGGATTGCCGGTGCGGCCGTCGAACAAGACTACCTGGCCCGACGAATCGAGCCCCGCCTTTATGAGCATCTCCGTGACGTCCGGCTCGCGCGCACCGTCGAACACCGGCGTGCCCATCGGGATGCCGGCGGTCAGGTTGGACGCAAGCTCCATCACCGCTTCGTCGTCGCGGCCGTCGATATCCTTGGCGTAATGTTCGCCGTAGATATCCTTGAGCTTGGTCCGCATCGCTTTCGCGTCCTTGCCCGTCAGCTCCTTGCCGCGCTCATGCATGCCTTCCAGCATCTCCTGGATCTGCTTGCCAAGGCCGCGGGCAGCCCAGCCCAAATGGGTCTCGAAGATCTGTCCGACGTTCATTCGGCTCGGCACGCCCAATGGATTGAGCACGATGTCGACCGACGTCCCGTCCTCGAGGAACGGCATGTCTTCGATCGGCAGGATGCGGCTGATCACGCCCTTGTTGCCGTGGCGGCCGGCCATTTTGTCGCCCGGCTGAAGCTTGCGCTTCACCGCGACGAACACCTTGACCATCTTCAGGACGCCCGGCGGCAGCTCGTCGCCGCGCTCGAGCTTCTCGACGCGGTCCTCGAAGCGGCGATTGATGGTGTTGGTCGCCTCGTCATACTGCGCCTTCAAGGCTTCGATATCGGCCTGGCGCTTGTCGGCCTTGACCGCGATTTTCCACCAATCGTGCTTTTCGGCGCCCTCGAGGGTCGCCTCGTCGAGCGTCGAGCCCTTCTTGATGCCTTTGGGCGCCGCGGTCGCGACCTGCTTCAGGAGCATTTCCTTGAGGCGCGAGAACGTCGCGCGGTTAAGGATCCCGCGCTCGTCATCGGCGTCCTTCTTGAGCCGCTCCTTCTCCTCGGTCTGGATCGCCCGCGTACGGTCGTCGATGTCGATGCCGTGGCGGTTGAATACGCGCACCTCGACCACCGTCCCGGAAACTCCCGGCGGCAGCCGCAGCGACGTGTCGCGCACGTCCGACGCCTTTTCGCCGAAGATCGCGCGGAGAAGCTTCTCCTCCGGAGTCATCGGACTTTCGCCCTTGGGCGTGATCTTGCCGACCAGGATGTCGCCCGGCTCGACCTCGGCGCCGATGTAGACGATGCCCGCCTCGTCGAGGTTGCGCAGCGCTTCCTCGCCGACGTTCGGGATGTCGCGAGTGATGTCCTCGGGCCCGAGCTTGGTGTCGCGGGCCATGACCTCGAACTCTTCGATATGGATCGAGGTGAAGACGTCGTCCTTCACGATCCGCTCGGAGATCAGGATCGAGTCCTCGTAGTTGTAGCCATTCCACGGCATGAACGCGACGAGCACGTTCCTGCCAAGCGCGAGCTCGCCGTATTCGGTCGACGGACCATCGGCGATAATCTCGCCGGCCTCGACCGTGTCACTGACCTTCACCAGCGGGCGCTGGTTGATGCAGGTGTTCTGGTTCGAGCGCTGGAACTTCATCAGCGTGTAGATGTCGACGCCGGACTCGCCGGGCTTCAGGTCGCCAGTAGCGCGAACCACGATACGCGTCGCGTCGACCTGGTCGACCACGCCTGAACGGCGGGCCGCGATTGCAGCGCCTGAATCGCGCGCAACCGTCTCTTCCATGCCGGTGCCGACCAGCGGCGCTTCGGCCTGAAGAAGCGGAACCGCCTGGCGCTGCATGTTCGATCCCATCAGCGCGCGGTTGGCGTCGTCATTCTCGAGGAACGGAATGAGCGAGGCGGCAACCGACACCAACTGCTTGGGGCTGACGTCCATCAACGTAATCTGATCACGCGGCGCCATCAGGAAGTCGCCGTTGCGGCGGGCCGAAACGATTTCCTCGCCAAAAGTGCCGTTCTTGTTCAACTCGGCGTTCGCCTGGGCGATCGTGTGCTTCGCCTCTTCCATCGCCGACAGATAGACGACCTCGTTGGTCACCTTGTTGTCGACCACCTTGCGGTAGGGCGTCTCGATGAAGCCGTACTTGTTGACCCGGCTGAAGCTGGCAAGCGAGTTGATAAGGCCGATGTTCGGGCCTTCCGGAGTCTCGATCGGGCAGATCCGGCCATAGTGGGTCGGGTGCACATCGCGTACTTCAAAGCCCGCGCGCTCGCGGGTGAGGCCGCCCGGGCCAAGCGCCGACACGCGGCGCTTGTGGGTGACTTCCGAAAGCGGGTTGGTCTGGTCCATGAACTGCGACAGCTGCGACGAGCCAAAGAACTCGCGCACCGCGGCCACCGCAGGCTTGGCGTTGATCAGGTCGTTGGGCATGACCGTCGACACGTCGACGCTCGACATGCGCTCCTTGACCGCGCGTTCCATGCGCAGCAGCCCGACGCGATACTGGTTCTCCAGGAGCTCGCCGACCGAGCGGACGCGGCGGTTGGCGAGGTTGTCGATATCGTCGATCTCTCCCTTGCCGTCCTTTAAATTCACCAGCTCCTGGACGACGGCGAGGATGTCCTCCTTGCGCAGCGTCGTCACCGTGTCCGGCGCGTCGAGGCCAAGACGCATGTTGAGCTTGACCCGGCCGACCGCGGACAGGTCGTAGCGCTCGGAGTCGAAGAACAGGCCGTAGAACAAAGCGTCAGCGGTCTCGCGCGTCGGCGGCTCGCCGGGGCGCATGACGCGATAGATGTCGGCCAGCGCGCTGTCGCCGTCCTCGCTCTTGTCGGCCTTCAAGGTGTTGCGGATCCACGGACCCGTATTGACGAAATCGATGTCGAGCAGCTCAAGATGGTCGGTGCCCGCCTTGTCGAGCTTCTCGAGGTTCTCAGGCGTCACCTCGTCGCCGGCCTCGATGTAGATCTCGCCGGTCTTCGCGTTGATCAAATCGTAGGCCGAATAGCGGCCGTAGATTTCCTCGGTTGGGATGAGGACGTTTTTGAGCTTGTCCTTGGCGGCCTGGTTGGCGCGGCGCGGAGTGATCTTCTCGTTCGCCTTGAACACGACCTCGCCAGTGTCGGCATCGACCACCTCGTGGTTCGGCTTCTGGCCGCGCCAGGCTTCGGCCGAATAGGGGATCTGCCAGCCGTTCTTGCCGCGCGTGTAGGACACGCGGTTATAGAAGGTGTTGAGGATTTCCTCGCTGGTCATGCCCAGCGCGTGGAGGAGGGCGGTCACCGGAAGCTTGCGCTTGCGGTCGATGCGGACGTTGACGATGTCCTTGGCGTCGAACTCGAAGTCGAGCCAGCTGCCGCGGTACGGGATGACCCGCGCGGCGAACAGGAATTTGCCGCTCGCATGGGTTTTGCCGCGGTCATGGTCGAACAGCACGCCGGGCGAGCGATGCATCTGGCTGACGATGACGCGCTCGGTGCCGTTGATGATGAAGGTGCCGTTCATGGTCATGAGCGGCATGTCGCCCATGTAGACGTCCTGCTCCTTGATATCGATGACCGACTTGGCCTCGGTTTCGGGGTCGATCTCGAACGTCGTCAGGCGCAGGGTGACGCGCATCGGCGCGGCAAAGGTCAGGCCGCGCTGGCGGCACTCGTCGGTGTCGTACTTGGGATCCTCCAGCTCGTAATGGTCGAAGTCGAGGTGCGCGGTTCCGGCGAAGTCGACGATCGGGAACACCGAGCGCAGCGTCTTCTCGAGGCCGGAAACGTAGCCCGTCTTGGGGTCCGAGCGGAGGAACTGCTCGTAGCTCTCGCGCTGAACCTCGATGAGGTTCGGCATCTCGGAGATTTCGTGGATGTTGCCGAAGATCTTGCGGATACGCCGCGCGGCAGTGTTGCGGCCCCTCTTTGCAGCCGGTGCCTCGATCGCCTTGGTCGCCATGATATTCCCTGCGCTGGGCGAAGCGCGCGCAGCCGCGCGCTCCGCTTTATTGCCTTCCCGGCTTGCGCCAGGATGTGTCGTGGAGCGCTTGTCCCGCTTCCCTCCCCAATGCGTTTGGTCCGTGCGCCGTTCGGACCCTGTCCCGGGGAGGACGGGAAAAGCCCCGGGCGCACGTCACCGTGCGGCGGAGCCGTCTATTTGTTGGATAGGCCCCATATAGGCGTTTCGCTCGGCCGTGCAAGACCTGACGGCGAAGTAAGGGTCGCGCTATGACCCTGCTCGATGAGCAACGAAAAACCCCGATATCGCGACGCCTATTTCACCGTGCGCGACGGCCTCCGGCTCCATTATCGCGATTATCCGGGCAGCGCCGACCGGCCGCCACTGCTGTGCCTCCCGGGGCTCACGCGCAATGCGCGCGATTTCGCAGGCCTCGCCGAACGCCTGTCGCCGCAATACCGGGTGCTGGCGCTCGACTTCCGCGGCCGCGCGGCAAGCGACCACGACCCACAGCCGGGCCGCTATAACCCGCTGACTTACGCCGGCGACGTTGTTGAGCTGCTCAACCAGCAGATGGTCGACCGCGCGATCTTCGTCGGGACTTCCCTCGGCGGTCTGGTGACGATGACCGTCGCCGGACTTGCGCCGCAGCGCATTGCCGCCGCGATCCTCAACGATATCGGTCCGGAACTTCACCAGGCCGGGCTCGACCGGATCAAGAGCTATGTCGGCAAGGACATCCGGTTCGCGGACTGGGACGATGCCGCCCGCACGATTGCCAAGAACGTCGGCAATATCCCGGAAAGGTACACGCAGGAGGATTGGGTGCGGATGGCGCGGCGCACGTGCCGCGAGGACAATGGCGCGATCGTGTTCGATTACGACTTTGCCATCGCCCACCCGTTCAACACCGGTGACCCGGCGCCAAAGTTCGACATGTGGCCGCTGTTTCATGCGCTGGCCCAGCATCCCGTGCTGGTCGTCCGCGGCGAGAGGAGCGATCTGTTGAGTGCCGAAGCCGCCGAGCAAATGCGGCGCGCGGCGCCGACCGTCAGGATCGCTGTCGTCCCCGGCGTCGGCCACGCACCCGAGCTCGACGAGCCCGAAGCCGTGGCGGCGATCGATGCCTTCCTCGGAGAAATCGCGCCGTAATGAAAAAGGGCGACCCGTCGCCGGGCCGCCCTTTGGACTTTGGATAAGGCCGAAGCTTACTTCAGCTCGACGGTGCCGCCGGCATCCTCGATCTGCTTCTTGATCTTCTCGGCTTCTTCCTTGTTGACGCCTTCCTTGACGGCCTTGGGCGCGCCCTCGACCAGCGCCTTCGCCTCGCCGAGGCCAAGGCCGGTGATCGCGCGGACTTCCTTGATCACGTTGATCTTCTTGCCGCCGTCGCCGGTGAGGATGACGTCGAACTCGGTCTTCTCTTCGGCGGCCGGAACGGCAGCCGCGGCAGCGGCCGGAGCAGCGGCGACCGCAGCCGCGGCCGAAACGCCCCATTTCTCTTCGAGCGCCTTGGCGAGATCCGCGGCCTCGAGGACGGTCAGTTCGGAAAGCTGGTCGACCAGCTTGGTAATGTCAGCCATTTGATACTCCTTGTAGGGCCACGCCCCTGTGTTGTCGTGCGTTGAAGAAAAATTGATGTGCCTCAGGCGGCTTCCTTGGCCCCATAGGCCGCGAAGATCCGTGCCAGCTGTGCACCCGGCTCACTGACGGTGCGGGCGATCTTGGTCGCGGGCGCCTGAATCAGGCCCACGATCTTCGCGCGCAGTTCGTCGAGCGACGGAAGTGCGGCCAGCGCCTTGATCCCGTTCACGTCGAGGATCGTGTCGCCCATCGCTCCGCCGACGATTTCGAGCTTGTCGTTCGTCTTGGCGAAATCGACCGCCACCTTGGCGGCCGCGACGGGGTCTCCGGACGTGGCAAGCGCGGTCGGGCCCTTGAGCAGGTCTCCAATCGGCTTGTAACGCGTGTCCTCGAGCGCAATCAGGGCAAGCCGGTTCTTCGCAACTTTGTACTGTGCGCCGGCATCGCGCATCTTTAAACGCAGGTCCGTAGACTGCGCGACCGAGAGACCATGGTTGCGGGTGACCACGACCACGCTCGTCTCGGACAAGACGCTCTTCAGCTCGGCGACGAGATCGGCTTTTTGCGAACGATCCATGCCAACTCCAAATTTCCCGTCGAAGCGAACTTCGACGGGGACCCAAAAACCTCGAAGCGGCGAACCGCGACGAGAACGATTGTCCGTGGGGAGTTGGATCGGCGGCGATGCAACGCAACGCACAACGAAGCGCTGAAGCGCTTCGAATGATTCCTGTCCCCGTCTTGGCTGCAGATTAAGGGGCGAGCCCCGGCAGCTGTCTCGGACGGTTGCATCGGGCGAGCCCGACGCGAGGGCGCGCCTATAGCGAAATTCGCTTGGTAATCAACCCTGAGGCCGGGTGTCGCCGAAGGTTCAAAAAAGAAACCCGGACGAGAGGGGCATTTCTCGCCCGGGTTGTTCTGCTCCCCTTTGCAACAGAGAAGGTTAGCTGGGGCCTACCGGCCGCGTTCACCCCGTTCGACCGGAGCCGGCGGCGGCGGCGGCGGAGGCGGTGGCGCCGGGCAGGCGCTCGTCGCCAAGATCACCGATCCGTCCGGGCAGGTCTGCGTCGCAGGCGCCGGTGGCGGAGGCGGCGGCGGCGGCGGCGGCGGTGGCGGCGGCGGAGCCGCGGCCGCGAAATTATAGACCAGGCTCAACAGCAGGCTGTTCGAGTTGAACTTGCTGGTGTCCTCGAAGAAGGCCGTGCCGCCCGAGCAATTGACCGTGCCGCAGGTCACCGCGCCCGGCGAGAACGCGAACGAGCGCGTATGGCTGCTCGATCCCGCGTTGAAGTAACGGTACTTCAGGCCGATATCGATATTCTCGCTGACGGGCATGTAGACGCCGGCAATCAGCTGCCAGGCGAACTTGCCCTTGCTGCCGCCGAATTGTTTGACGTCAGCATAGCCGACACCGCCGCCGGCATAGCCACCGAACGAGCCGTTGCCGCCGAAGTCGAGCAGGCCGTTGAGCATCGCCGAGAGCACGCTGGTGTGGCCGCTCAAGTTGAATTCGGTGCCGGTGAAGGCGGTGCCGGCGCTAGCGTTCAGCGAGTTTAGGAACAGAGGGTCGAAGCGGAGGCTCTTGTTCTTGGCATATTTGTAGCCCAGCTCGCCTTCGATGCGGAACATGCCGAAGTCGTAGCCGCCGATGAGGTCGACGTCGTAGCCGGTCTTCATCTTCATGGTGGCGACGCGGCCGGTGACGATGTCGGCAACGGTCGGGTCGGTGAAGTCGACCGAGCCGTTGATGTGCTCACTGCGCGGAAACAGCACGCCGCCTTCGATCCCGACGTAGCCCGAATTATCGGCGGCTGCCGCCGGAGTGGCGATGACGACCGCGGCCGCCGTCGCAAACAAATATTTACGCATGGATTACCCCTTTTTGGTTTGGGTGAATTGTCGGCTGCCGAACATGCGCAATCGCCGAAGGTTTCATGAACTCGCGCTTTGGCGGACTTCCGCCAAAAGCTGTTGCATCCGCGCCACAGTCGACCCGCCCTGCGAGCGCGACGATCCGAAACGGAAGAAGGGCCGCAGATGGACTGCGGCCCTTCTGGATTCCCGCTTTCGCTGGAATGACCAGGATTGAGCCTTAGGCCCCCGAAACTTCCTCGAGGTCGATCTTGACGCCCGGACCCATGGTCGAACTGACCGAGACCTTGTGGATGAACTTGCCCTTGGCGCCCGACGGCCGCGCCTTGTGGATCGCGTCCATGAACGCGCGGAAATTGGCCTGAAGGTCTTCCTCGGTGAAGCTGGCCTTGCCGATCCCGGCCTGGACGATGCCGGCCTTTTCGACGCGGAACTCGACCTGGCCGCCCTTGGCGTCGGTCACCGCCTTGGCGACATCCATGGTCACCGTGCCGAGCTTGGGGTTGGGCATCAGCCCCTTGGGGCCGAGCACTTTGCCGAGGCGGCCGACGACGCCCATCATGTCGGGGGTCGCGATCACCCGGTCGAAGTCGATCTGGCCGCCCTGGACGGTCTCCATCAGATCCTCCGCGCCGACGACGTCCGCGCCCGCCTTCTTCGCTTCCTCGGCCTTGTCGCCCTTGGCGAAGACGGCGACTCGGACGGTCTTGCCGCTGCCCTTGGGGAGGTTGACGACGCCGCGCACCATCTGGTCGGAGTGGCGCGGATCGACGCCGAGGTTCAGCGCCACCTCGACCGTCTCGTCGAACTTGGCGGTGGCGTTGCCTTTGACGATTCCGATCGCCTCATTGACGCCGTAGAACTTCTCGCGATCGATCTCGGCCATCGCTTTTTGCCGCTTGGATTGCCTGGTCATCGCGTCAGCCCTCCACAACCTGGAGGCCCATCGCGCGGGCGGAGCCTTCGATGATTTTGGTCGCGGCCTCGATATCGTTGGCGTTCAAATCCTTCATCTTAACCTCGGCGATCTGGGCGAGCTGCGAGCGGCGGATGGTGCCCGAGCTCTCCTTGCCGGTCTCGCTCGAGCCCTTCTGGATCCGCGCCGCCTTTTTCAAGAGGAAGGACGCGGTCGGCGTCTTGGTGACGAACGAGAAGCTGCGGTCCGCATAGACGGTGATCACCGTCGGGATCGGAGCGCCCTTTTCGAGCTCCTGCGTGGCGGCGTTGAACGCCTTGCAGAATTCCATGATGTTGACGCCGCGCTGGCCCAGCGCCGGGCCGATCGGCGGCGCCGGATTGGCGATGCCCGCGGGCACCTGCAGCTTGATATAGCCGGTGATTTTCTTTGCCATGATCTCACTCTGTTGCTGCCCGACGCCGCGTAAGCGGAGAAGGGCGGTTCAAGTTTAGTGGTCCGAACGGCGATCCGAAGACCGCCTCCCACAGACGTTCCAGTTTTGGCTGGACGCGGGCCCTTAGCGAATGTGGGCCGAAGCCGCAACATTGTGCTAAGCACGTCCGCCGGGGGGCGGGAACAGGGAGCCTATCATGCGCAAGTTGCTTCTCCTCACTCTGCCGATGCTGATCGCCGCGGCGGCGACGCCCGCGCTCGCCAAGCCGGCGCATCTCAAATGGATGGCGGGCCCGCCCGGGGTTCCGGCCGGCGCGACCTTCGCGGTCGTCTCCGGCGATCCGAGTAAGGACGGCATGTTCACGGTCCGCATCAAGCTGCCGGCCAATTATGTCGTTCCGCCGCACCATCACCCGACCGACGAAAAGGTCGGTGTCGTTGACGGCACGCTCAGCTATGGCATGGGCGACAAGCTCAACAAGGCCGCGGCGGGCACGCTGAACAAGGGTTACCACATCACGATGCAGGCCGGGATGAACCACTGGGTGTACACCAGTGATGCCGGGGCGACGATATACATCACGGCGATGGGGCCCTTCGCGATCACCTATGTCGACCCCAAGGACGACCCGCGGACGAAGTAGGAATTTGCCCTACGCGAGCTGAAAACGGGCGATCAAACATTGTCGAGGGAACGGAGCGCCTATTCCGGTCTTCTGACCGACGAAGAAAAGGCTGCAGCTGGATATTCCACCGAGGAAGCGACGAGTGAGGCCTAAAGCTCCCACAGGCGAGCGCGTTATTTAACGCGCTCTACCTGTTCAAATTCCAGCTCGACCGGCGTTGCACGCCCGAAGATCGACACCGAGACCTTCACTCGGCTCCGGTCGAAATCCAATTCTTCCACAATCCCGTTGAAGCTCGCGAACGGGCCGTCGAGGACCTTGACCGCATCGCCGATCTCATAATCGACGGTGATCTTCTGCTTGGTCGCGTGGGCGGCGGCCTCGTCCTTGGTGTCGAGCATGCGCGCGGCCTGCGCGTCGGGGATCGGCTGGGGCTTGCCGTTGGGGCCCAGAAAACCGGTCACCTTGGGCGTGTTCTTGACCAGGTGGTAGACGTCGTCGTTCATCTCGAGCAGGGCGAGGACGTAGCCGGGCATGAACTTGCGCTCCGACGGGACCTTCTTGCCGCGCTTGATCTCGGTCACCGATTCGGTCGGCACCTCGATCTGCTCGACGAAGCGGGTCAGGCCGAGGCGCGTGGCCTCGCTCTGGATCGCGTCGCGGACCTTGTTCTCGAACCCGGAATAAGCGTGAATGATGTACCAGCGGGACATGTGTTTGAGGACCTTGTGCGGCTAGCCGAGGAAGCTGAGCAGGAATTTGACCATTGACGAGAAGACGGCGTCGACGCCGAAGAAGAAGAAGGCCAGCAGCAGCGTCATGATCATCACCATGATCGCGGTCGCGACCGTTTCCTTGCGGGTCGGCCAGTGGACCTTCGCCGTTTCGGCGCGGACCTGACGGATGAATTCGCCGGGGGAGACTCTGGCCACGTTTGCCCTTGCTCGCTTTCGGATAAAGAAACGCTCCGCGGGCACGGTGGCCAGCGGAGCTTGGCGTCACTTAGCGGGGCGGAGCTGAGTCTTCAAGTGACACGGCGTGGCAGGAGTGGAGGGATTCGAACCCCCGGCCCTCGGTTTTGGAGACCGATGCTCTACCAGCTGAGCTACACTCCTGTGCCGGACCGGCGAGGTAGCTAGGCTGCCCCGCGGGCGCAAGGTCACTTGACCACCGGTAGCCCGATCCAGGTCCCGTCACGGCCGGTAAAGACGCGCTGGGTGGCGGCACGGAAGCCGGCGGGCTTCGCGAAGAAGATGTTGGGGACGAAGGTCTGCGGGTTGCGGTCGTACAGCGGGAACCAGCTCGACTGGACCTGGACCATCAGGCGGTGGCCGGGCTCGACTACATAATCGACCGTCGGCAGCGCGAATTCATAGGTCAGCGGCGCGTTGGGGGTGAGGGCGCTCGGGTGCGCGGGATCGGTGCGGTAGCGGCCGCGGATCACGTCCATCGCGATCGCCAGCTCATAGCCGCCGAGCTCGGGCTTGGTCGGATACTGGTCGGGGTAGACGTCGATCAGCTTCACCACCCAGTCGCTGTCGGTGCCGCTGGTCGAGGCGACGAGGTGGACCAGCGGCGTGCCGGCGAGCTTCACGGGCTGAGTGAGCGGCGCGGTCGAGTAAGTGAGGACGTCGGGGCGGCCTTCGGCGAAGCGCTGGTCGTCGACCAGCCAGGTGCGCCAGGTCGAGCCCTGGGCCCAGGGCGAGAGGTTGGGCCGCGCGCGGTAGGTGACCGGCTTGGCTGGGTCGGAGACGTAGCTGTCGAAGGCGCGCACCGGCGGGGCGTCGAAGCCGAGCCTTGACCCGGGCGCGAGATACAGCGGGGTGAGGTTCGCCGGGCAACCGGTCATGCAGGCGGGCGGCCAGTCGGGGAGGCGCTGCCACTGGTTGGTGCCGGCTTCGAACGCTGTGACCCGCGCGGTGCCGGCGTCGGGGCTGCCTTTCAAATACTGGTCGAGGAACGGGATCATGACGTTGGCGCGGAACCATTTGCCGGTGTCCGAGCCCCAGTCGAAGGGCCCGAGCGCGGGCGCGGCGATGTTGGCCTGGCCGTGGTGCCACGGGCCGAGCACGAGGTGCGCGTTGGGGCTGCCTTTGACCGCGGCGAACACCGCGGGCGCGCCGTAAATGTCCTCCTGGTCCCACTCGCTGCCGACCAACAGGGTGGGGACGGTCAGGGGCGATCGGCCAAGAATCTTGTCGACCGCCTGGTCCTGCCAATATTCATCGTAAGCCGGGTGCTGAACGAGGCGCTGCCAGAAGGGCAGCTGGTCCATCGCCATCGCCTGGCCGTAGGCCGCCGCCGAGCCGTAGCGCAGGTAGGTCGCATAATCGTCATAGCCGCCGGTGAACCAGTCTTCGTCGGACTCCCTGGTCGCGGTCTGGCCGTAGACGTAGCTGATCATCTCCTGGCGGAAGGCGCCGTTGTGGAACCAGTCGTCGCCTTTCCACACGTCGACCATCGGGTTGATCGGGACGCTGGCCTTGAGCGCCGGGTGCGGATTTATGAGGCTCATCAGCGTGGTGAAGCCGTCGTAGCTGGTGCCGATCGTGCCCACCCGGCCGTTCGACTCGGGCACATTCTTCACCAGCCAGTCGATGGTGTCGTAAGCGTCGGTCGAATGGTCGACCGCCGTCGGATTGAGCGGGCCCCGCAAGGGCCGGTTCATCACATACTCGCCCTCGGACTTATACTTGCCGCGGACGTCCTCGAACGCGACGATATAGCCGGCGCGGACTAGCTCGGCCGACAGCGGCCCAAGGATGTTTTCCGGCCAGGGGCCGGAGCCGCGCGCGGCCGCTTTTGCCGCCGAATAGGGCGTCCGGTCGAGCATGATCGGAGCGCCGACAGCGCCTTTGGGGATGATCAGCACGGTGTAGAGTCTGACCCCGTCGCGCATCGGGATCATCGCCTCGCGGCGGACATACTGGAACTGGTCGCGCGGCGGATTGAAGCGCGGCGGGATGTCCCCGCCCTTGGGGATCGGTGGAACCGCCTGGAAATTGGGCGGGATGTCGCCGCCCGGCTGGACCGCGGGCGCGACGTGGGTTTCGGCCGCGAGCGGCGCGGCGAGGATCAGCGCCGCAATCCGAAGACCCGGTTTGAAAAGCTGCATGGCCCGCCGTTCATTACATTGATGCAAGGGAGCGGCTAGCGCAGGAACCGCAGCGAGCCAACAGGATTGAAGCGGTTCAACCCTGAGTGCGGAGCGCCGATTGACCGTCCACGAAACCCCGTTTGCCGAGGCGACGCGGATCGCCGCCGGGGACGACGGAACCCATTACGACAGCGTCGCGATCGCGCTCCACTGGGCGACGGCGCTGCTGGTCGTCACCCAGTTCGGACTCGCGGAAACCTGGGACTATTTCGCCAAGCCCACCCAGGATTCCATGCAGGCGCTTCACATGTCGTTCGGGGTCATGCTGACGATGGTCATCATCGCGCGGCTGGTGTGGCGGCTAATCCCCGGACACCAACTCCGGTCACTCGAAATCGGCTGGGTCCGGATCGCGTCAAAGGGCACGCATTATCTGCTTTATGGCTTGCTGGTAGTCGCGGTCGCACTCGGCTTCGCGCTCCAGTGGTCGCGCGGCCATCCGGTCAATTTCTTTGGGGCTGGAATCCCGGGCCCGTTCGGGCCGTTCGACCGGCCGGTGCGTGGTCAGATCAAGGAGCTTCACAATTATGTGGCCTGGACGATCATTATCCTCGCCGGGCTGCATGCGGCGGCCGCGCTCTACCACCATTATGTGCTGAAGGACCGGGTGCTGGAGCGGATGTTGCCGGGTCACAGCGAACGGTAATGGCGGTTGCGCGACTCACCGGTTAGTGATTGGTTCGCCCTGCTCGAAGGACGAGAGGGGGAAACATGGCGCGCAACCACACATCTCTGGCTTGGCTTGGAGCCGTCGCGTTGGCGCTAACGATTGGCGGATGCCAGCGTTACGGCGATCACGGGCCGGCCAACATCAGCGCGATTAAGGACGCGGTGACGGCGGATGAGAAAAAGTGGAACGAGCAATTCAAGTCGAAGGACCTGGAAAGCCTGATCGGTCACTATGCCGACGACGCCTATTTCGTCGCACCGGGAGTAGAGCCCGCGAACGGGTCAACCGAGATCCGGCATGCCTATGCGACCGGGCTCAGCGATCCGAACTTCGCGATCAGTTTTTCGAACGACAAGATCGACGTCGCCGCGTCGGGCGACATGGCCTACGCACGGGGGCGCTTCACCGAAACGTCCACCGATCCCAAGACGAACAAGCCGGTAACGGCAAAGGGCTCGTACATCACCGTCTACAAGAAGCAGGCCGACGGCAGCTGGAAAGCGGCGGAGGACTTCGCTGTGGCCGATCCTGGACCGGCAACGCCGGTCGAGCCCGGGAAGCCCGTAACCAGGGCAAAGATGACTACGTTCTAGGCTGTTTTTATTCGAGGAAGCTCGAAACGAACTCGCTGGCGGGGCGCGATCCGATCTCGTCCGGGGCCCCGAACTGCTCGATCCGGCCCTGGTTCAGCAGCGCGACGCGGTCGGCGAGGGTGAAGGCTTCCTCGTGATCGTGGGTGACGAAGATCGAGGTCAGGCCGAGCTCGTCGTGAATTTGGCGCAGGGCCACGCGCAGCTCGCGGCGGACCTTGGCGTCGAGCGCCCCGAACGGCTCGTCGAGCAGCAGGATGCGCGGGTTGCGAGCGAGCGCCCGGGCGAGGGCCACGCGTTGGCGCTGGCCGCCCGAAAGCTGGCTCGGATAGCGCGCGCCGAGGCCGGGCAGCTGGACCAGGGCAAGCAATTCCTCGACGCGGTCGCGGATCGCCCGGCGTGCCGGCCGCGAGCCGTTCGGCATCACGTCGAGGCCGAAGGCGATGTTCTTGGCCACCGTCATGTGTCCGAACAGGGCGTAGTGCTGGAACACGAAGCCGATGCCGCGCGAGGCGGGCTTGTCATGCGTGACATCGCGCTTGCCGAACCAGATTCTGCCGCGTTCCGGAACCTCGAGGCCGGCGAGGATGCGCAGCAGCGTGGTCTTCCCCGATCCCGATGGCCCGAGCAGAGCGACGAACTCGCCATCGCCGATGGCCAGTGAAACATCGTCGAGCGCGGGATAGGCGGAGAAGCTCTTCGAGATGTGATCGACTGAAATCGTCATGTCAGTATCGCGCGGCGATTTCGTCGCGGTGCCGCCATTCGAGACCGGATTTGAGCGCGAGGGTGACGAGCGCGAGGAGAGTGAGGAGCGACGCAACGGCGAAGGCGGCGACAAAGTCATAGTCATTGTAAAGAGCCTCGACTTGAAGCGGCATGGTGTTGGTTTCGCCGCGAATGTGACCGGAAACGACGCTCACTGCCCCAAACTCGCCCATCGCCCGGGCGTTGCATAACAGCACCCCATAGAGCAGTCCGAAGCGGATATTGGGCAGGGTGACGCGCCAGAACGTCTGCCAGCCGGAAGCGCCGAGAGTCAGCGCGGCTTCCTCGCCGGCTCGCCCTTGCGCGGTCATCAGCGGGATCAGCTGGCGGGCGACGAACGGGAAGGTGACGAAGACCA
>Ga0193751_1000638_pt1 | contig 25876 bp, 30 predicted proteins | sample L1c2metaG_FD_143050 | JGI IMG/M metagenome (GOLD analysis project Ga0193751, IMG submission 143050) | Soil microbial communities from a riparian zone of the East river system, Colorado, United States - L1c2 | ecosystem: Environmental > Terrestrial > Soil > Riparian zone | place: USA: East River... | reverse complement strand
CCGAAATCGCGCAGCAGGCTGACCACATAGCCCGACCAGCCGACCGCGACGACCGAAGCGGCGAGGCCATATTCGAGCAGCAGCAGCGCACCCATTATCCAAGCGCCGAACTCGCCGATCGTGGCATAGCTATAGGTGTACGCCGACCCCGACACCGGTAGCGTCGACGCCAGCTCGGCGTAGCACAGGCCGGCGAAGGCGCAGATGATTCCGGCGATCGCGTAGGAGATGAGCACCGCGGGGCCAGCGTGGAGCGCGGCGGCGTTGCCGGTGCGGACGAAAATGCCGGCGCCGATGATGCAGCCGATGCCGAGGAAGACGAGGTTCCAGGGCCCCAGCGAGCGCTTGAGCTCGCTGGTGCGCGTTTCCTGCTGAATCTGTTCAACGCTCTTGCGCAAACCCATGCGCCCGAGCAGTCCCCGACGCGGAGCTGCAGTCGCCATTCCGTCTCCCCTACTAATTCCGAAAAGTCGCTGCCGAACCTAACGGCTCATCCTGGCTGCGCAATCCCTGACCCGATGCTTAGCGCGCCAGCATCGGACCGAGAGGGCGGCCGCCGAAGATATGGACGTGAAGGTGGGGCACTTCCTGACCCGAGTGAAGCCCGGCGTTGGCGAGCAGCCGATAGCCGCCTGTCACCAGCCCCGCCTCGCGCGCGATCTTGCCGACCGCGCGGACCAACGCAGTGATCTCATCGTCCGACGCTTCGGCCGAGAAATCGTCCCACGAAACATACGGTCCCTTGGGGATCACCAGGATATGGGTCGGGGCGAGCGGGTTGATGTCGTTGAAGGCGAGCACATGCCCGTCCTCGTAGACCTTATTCGACGGGATTTCGCCGCGCAGGATCCGCGCGAAAATGTTGCTTTCGTCGTAAGGCTCGGTGGCATCGATGGGCATTGGATCGTTCCTCGACTCCGCTTGACCGGTTTGCGCCGCTCGCTACCACCGGACGCGATGAGCGACGAGACCCCTCCGGAAAGCCTGATCCCCTATGATGAGATTGTGCAGGACGCGCTCCGCGCGGTGGTCGGACGGGTGCTCGGCGAGGTCGAACGGTCCGGCGGGCTGCCCGGCGAGCATCATTTCTACATTACCTTTAACACGAAGATGCCGGGGGTCTCGATTCCGAAGCACCTTTCCGAGCGCTTCCCCGACGAGATGACGATCGTCATCCAGCACCGCTTCTGGGACCTGAAGGTCGAGGACGACATGTTCACCGTCGGCCTGTCGTTCGGCGGAGTCCCGGCGACGCTGCAAGTGCCGTTCGCCGCGGTGACCCAGTTCCACGACCCCGCGGTCGAGTTCGCGCTGACCTTTCAGGCCAATGCCACCGAGGAGCCGCGCGAGGAGCATGAGGAAGCCGAGAATGACGCGCCCAAGGCCGAGCCGGCGGAGGACGGGTCGAACGTGGTGAGCGTCGATTTCAGCAAGAAGAAGTGACGAGCCTCGGGTCGTCACCCTGGGCTTGATCCGGGGTCTGCCTGCCGTAAAGCACCCGTGAAAGAAAAGGCGGATTCCCGCTTTCGCGGGAATGACGAGTAATAGGAAGCCAATGCCGAGCAGCACCCGCACCGAGACCGACAGCTTCGGACCGATCAAGGTCCCGGCCGATGCCTATTGGGGGGCGCAAACCGAACGGTCGATCGAGAATTTTCCGTTTGAGTCGCGCGAGCAGATGCCGCTCGAGATCGTCCATGCCTTGGGGTTCATCAAGCAGGCCGCGGCGCGGGTCAATGCGAGGCTCGCGGGCCTCGACCCCAAGATCGCCGAAGTGATCCAGCAGGCGGCGGCCGAAGTGGCACGCGGCGACCTCGACAACCAATTTCCCCTGGTCATCTGGCAGACCGGCTCTGGCACCCAGTCCAACATGAACGCCAACGAGGTGATTGCGGGGCGCGCCAACGAAATCCTGACTGGAAAACGCGGCGGCAAAGAGCCGATCCACCCCAACGACCACGTCAACAAGAGCCAATCGTCGAACGACAGCTTCCCGACCGCGATGCACATCGCCGCGGCGCGCGCCGTGCACATGAAGCTTCTGCCGGCGCTCAAGGTGATGCACGCGCGCCTCGTTGACCAGGCCAAGCGCTGGGACGCGATCGTCAAGATCGGTCGCACCCACCTCCAGGACGCGACTCCGCTGACGCTCGGCCAGGAATTCTCCGGCTACGCGGCGCAGATCGAGGATTGCATCGCGCGGGTCGAGGGCGTGCTCCCGCGCCTGATGCGCTTGGCCCAGGGCGGAACCGCGGTCGGCACCGGCTTGAACGCGCCCGCGGCTTTCGGCGATGAGTTCGCCAAAGAAGTCTCGAATCTCACGCGGCTGCCTTTCACCTCGGCGCCCAACAAGTTCGCCGAATTGGCCGCACACGACACGCTGGTCGAGCTGTCGGGCGTGCTCAACGTCATTGCGGTCGCGATTAGCAAGATCGGCAACGACATCCGCCTGTTGGGATCAGGACCGCGCTGCGGGATCGGCGAATTGAAGCTGCCCGAGAACGAGCCCGGAAGCTCAATCATGCCAGGCAAGGTCAACCCGACCCAGGCCGAGATGCTGACCATGGTCGCGGCGCAAGTGATGGGCAATCACGTCGCAGTGACGGTCGGCGGGCTCCAAGGCCACCTCGAGCTGAACGTGTTCAAGCCGCTGATCGGCGCCAATGTGATCCGCTCGATTAACTTGCTGTCGGTCGCCATCGAAAGCTTCACCACCCGCATGCTCGACGGGATCGAGCCCAATCTCGAGCGCATTGCCGAGCTGATGAATCGCTCGCTGATGCTGGTCACCGCACTCGCGCCCGAGATCGGCTACGACAATGCCGCGGCGATCGCCAAGCACGCGCACAAGACCGGCAAGACTCTGAAGGAAGCCGGTCTCGAGCTCGCGCTGGTCGACGAGGAGACGTTCGACCGCGTGGTCAAGGCGGAGAAGATGCTGGGGCGCTAAAGCCCGAGGTTCAACCGTACGCCGATATTGTCGATTCCCGGATTCTGCCGACCGAACAGTTGGGCGTGGCTCATGTGGATCCAGCTCGCCTCGATGCTCAGGCGGTCGTTGATCCGCGCGCCGATGCCAAGCTCGGGCTCGAACAGGATACGGCTGCCGAAGTCGATCTTGTCGTTCGACAGATCCTGGAACTTCTTGGCCGAACCGGTGTGAATGGCGATTCCGAGCCCGGGCCGGATATAGATCCGATCGCCGAACTTCGCCGACAGGCCGACGGCCGCATAGTTCGTGCCGCCCGCACTGTTCAGAGCGCCGAAAACATAGGGCTGGAGCGGGGTTCCGGCGATCTTTCCGCCGCGGTAGCCGAGCTGGAAGTCGACGCCATGTTCGACATTACCGCTGAGGTTGAGCGGAGTCGGAACGTCGTGCTTGTAAATGCCGCCGAAGAGCTCGTCGGCCTGGGCGGCCGTGGGCAGCGCCGCCGCGGCCAGCAGGCACGAGCACCACAACACAACGCGTTTCACCGGCGCTTCTCCCGTCAAGTTCGGCGTAATCAATGCTTTGCGCGGCAAAACGTGCCGCGCCTCAGCTACCGGCCTGCCACGCGGCAATGTATGGATTGGGGGCAAGCAGCATCCACACGTTGAGCGTCAGATTGTCGCGGATCACGAACAAGGGCACGAGTTCGAGCACGACAAGCAGTGCGACCGAGGCCCAGACCGGAAGCTTGCGAGCGAAAGCAAATCCGACGCACATCATCAGGATGTCGGACAGCGAGTTGATGACGCTGTCGCCCATATATCCGAGCGCCGCGGTCGCCGTGCGATAGCGGTCGATCACGAATGGCGTGTTCTCAACGATCTCCCAGCTCGCCTCGACCAGCAGCGCGGCGACGAACCGCCATTCAACCGGCCAGCGCCGCGCGACCAGCCATAGCGTCGCGTAGAATATGAGACCGTGAACGATGTGGCTGAGGCTGTACCAGTCGGCGAGCATCTGGCTCGTCTTCGGGCTGTCGCGTCCGCCGACCCACAGCTCAATCGAGCCGCAGGTGCAAATCGGGTTGCGGCCCATCGCCAGCAGGATCGCGGCCGCGGCCGCGAAGATCAGAATGGATGCAAGTGCGGCGCGGCGAGACATGAATTCGAACGCTTAGCAGAGCCAAGCGGCTTGCAAACTCCTGGCCGACAAACGACACCCTCGCTCATGTTACGCGCCTACGGACCCGAATGTGACGGAAGCATCATAGAAGCGAAGCAGGAGCGCATCCCCGACGACGCGACCTGGATCGACCTCGAGGAGCCGACCAAGGAAGAGGAAGCGCTGGTCGAGCGCTGCATCAGGGTCGACGTACCGACCAAGGACGAGATGTCGGAGATCGAGCCGTCCAGCCGCCTGTATGAACGTGACGGTGCGCTATACATGACAGCAAGTGTGCTGTTCGGGGTCGAGGACCGCTCCCCAACGAGCACCCCGATCACCTTCGTCCTCGCCGATAACCGGCTGGTGACGATTCGCTATGCGACGCCCAAGCCGGTCCGGTCCTTTTCCGAGCATGTGCGGCGCGAGCCCGAGCTCACCCGGGATGCGCCAACCGTGCTGGTGCGGTTGCTCGATGCCATCATCGATCGGCTGGCCGACGAGCTCGAGGGGGTCGGAACGGAAATCGAGCATTTGTCATCCGAGATTTTCCAGAAAGAGCTCGAGGACCGCCGGATCCCCGCCGACAAGCTCACCCGGCTGCTGACTTCGATCGGGCGCGCGCAGACTCTCGTCACCAAGATCCGATACACCGCCGTCAGCACCAACCGCATGCTAAGCTTCCTCGCGGGCTCAAAGCAGCTGCACCAGGCCGGGATTGAGGACACTCGCAATCACATTGCCAGCCTGACCACCGATGTCACCTCATTGAGCGAGCATTCGAGCTTCCTGTCCGACAATCTCACCTTCCTGCTCGATGCCTCGCTTGGCCTGATTAGCATCGAGCAGAACGCGGCCATGAAGCTGTTCTCCTGGGCCGCCGTGGTGTTCCTTCCGCCGACGCTGATCGCCGGGATTTACGGGATGAACTTCCACCATTTCCCGGAGCTCAGCTGGCGCTTCGGCTACCCGCTGGCCCTGGCGCTGATGCTGGCCAGCGCGGTCGGACCCTATCTCTATTTCAAGAGGCGAGGCTGGATCTAAGCCGATCGGCGTAGCCCGAACGGCCGGCCATGCGTTTGCGGCCCCGGGTGGTGGTTGCTAAGGCCGCACGCGCTCCCATCTTGCGTGCAGCCCCGACTGCCGCACCCACAGGCGAAAGACAGAGATGATCCCCTCCGGCCAGGACAGCCTTAAAACCCGCTCCACGCTCGAGGTCGAGGGCAAAGCCTACGCCTATTACTCACTGCCCAAAGCCGAAAAGACCCTCGGCGACATTTCGCGCCTGCCCTTCTCGATGAAGGTTCTGCTCGAAAACCTGCTGCGCTTCGAGGACGGCAAGACGGTCACCCGTGACGACCTCCAGGCGATGGTCGACTGGCAGAAGCAGCGGAAGATCTCGCGCGAAATCCAGTACCGCCCGGCGCGCGTCTTGATGCAGGATTTCACCGGCGTTCCGGCGGTCGTCGACCTCGCCGCGATGCGCGACGCGATGAAGCATCTCGGCGGCAACCCGCAGAAGATCAATCCGCTGGTCCCCGTCCACCTCGTCATCGACCACAGCGTGATGGTCGACGAGTTCGGCACTCCGCGGTCATTCGGCAAGAATGTCGAGCTCGAGTACCAGCGCAACGGCGAGCGCTACGAATTTTTGAAGTGGGGCAGCCACGCGTTCGACAATTTCCAAGTCGTCCCGCCGGGCACCGGCATCTGCCACCAGGTCAATCTCGAGCATGTCGCGCAATGCGTGTGGACCGGCGAGGACCAGACCGGCGAGATGGTCGCTTATCCTGACACCTTAGTCGGCACCGACAGCCACACGACCATGGTCAACGGCCTTGGCGTGCTTGGCTGGGGAGTCGGCGGAATCGAGGCCGAAGCGGCGATGCTCGGCCAGCCGGTCAGCATGCTGATCCCCGAAGTGGTCGGCTTCCGGCTCGACGGAGAGTTGAAGGAAGGGATCACCGCGACCGACCTCGTGCTGACCGTCACGCAGATGCTGCGCGCCAAGGGCGTCGTCGGCCGCTTCGTGGAGTTTTACGGGCCCGGCCTCGACAGCATGACCGTCGCCGACCGCGCGACCATCGCCAACATGGCGCCCGAATATGGCGCGACCTGCGGCTTTTTCCCCGTAGATCAGCGCACAATCGAGTATCTCGAATTGACCGGCCGCGACGCGGACCGGATCGCGCTGGTTCGCGCTTACGCCCAGGCGCAGGGGCTGTGGCGCGACGATTCAACCCCCGAACCGGTGTTCACCGACACGCTCGAACTCGACATGGGTACGATCGAGCCCTCGCTCGCGGGCCCCAAGCGGCCGCAGGACCGCGTGTTGCTGAGTGACGTCGACGATCAGTTCAACCACGAGCTCGAGCACACCTACAAAAAGCACAAGGACCCGCGGGTCGCGGTCGACGGCCAGAATTACGACCTCGGCAATGGTGATGTCGTCATCGCCGCGATCACCAGCTGCACCAACACGTCGAATCCGTCGGTGCTGGTTGCGGCCGGACTTGTCGCCAGGAAGGCGCGCGCGAAGGGTCTCACGAGCAAGCCATGGGTCAAAACCAGCCTCGCGCCGGGAAGCCAAGTGGTGACCGATTATCTCAACGAGAGCGGTCTCAGCGAGGACTTGAACGCGCTCGGCTTCGACCTCGTCGGCTACGGCTGCACGACCTGCATTGGCAATTCGGGACCATTGGCCGAGCCGATCAGCAAGGCGATCAGCGACAAGGATTTGGTCGCGGTCAGCGTGCTTTCGGGCAACCGCAATTTCGAAGGCCGCGTGTCGCCCGACTGCCGCGCCAATTACCTGGCCTCGCCGCCCCTGGTCGTCGCCTATGCGCTGAAAGGCACGGTCCGAAGCGACCTCGTCAATGAGCCGATCGGCCATGGGAGCAACGGCGCGCCGGTGTTCTTGAGGGACATCTGGCCGTCGAACGCCGAAATCCGCAGCCTGATCGACAAGCACGTCCATTCGGATATGTTCCGCAAGCGCTACGCCGACGTCTATCACGGCGACGAGCGCTGGCGCGCGATCAAGGTGACCGGCGGCGCGACCTACAGCTGGCCGCCCAACTCCACCTACATCCAGAACCCGCCCTACTTCATCGGAATGACGATGACGGCCACTCCGCCAGGCGACGTCGATGGCGCCCGGGCGCTCGCGGTGTTCGGCGATTCGATCACCACCGACCACATCTCACCCGCCGGCGCGATCAAGCCCGACAGCCCGGCCGGTCGCTATTTGCTCGAGCACGGAGTCAGCCGTGCCGAATTCAACAGCTACGGCGCTCGGCGCGGCAACCACGAAGTGATGATGCGCGGCACCTTCGCCAACATCCGCATCCGCAACCGCATGCTCGACAATGTCGAGGGCGGGTTTACCCGCTACGGGCCGACCGGCGAGGTCATGCCGATCTACGACGCGGCCATGGCCTACAAGCATGATGGAACGCCGCTCGTGATCGTCGCCGGCAAGGAATACGGCACAGGAAGCTCGCGCGACTGGGCCGCCAAGGGCACTCTCCTGCTCGGCGTGCGCGCGGTGATCGCCGAAAGCTTCGAGCGCATTCACCGCTCGAACCTGGTCGGGATGGGGGTGCTTCCGCTGCAGTTCGAGGAAGGCGTCAATGCCGAGTGCCTCGGCCTCGACGGGACCGAGACCTACACCATCACAGGCGTCGCCGGGCTGAAGCCGCGGCAGGACGTCGAGGTGCAGGTCGCGCGCGAGGACGGCTCGGCGATGAGCTTCACCGCGCGGTGCCGCATCGATACCTACAACGAGCTCGAATATTTCAAGTCGGGCGGGATCCTGCACTATGTGCTGCGGAGGCTCGCGGCGGCGTGACCGCTATTCAGCTCGCGGTCGAAATCGCCGGCTGGGCGGGGGCGGTCCTGATCCTGCTCGCTTACTTGCTGCTGTCGGCCCACAAGCTGAATAGCCACTCGCTTACCTATCAGGGCATGAACGTGGTCGGCGCTGCTGGCATCGCCCTGAATAGCTGGTGGTACGGGGCAGTGCCTTCCGCGGCGCTGAATGTCGTGTGGCTACTGATTGGAGCGATCGCGTCATGGCGGATCTTGAAGAAAAAAGGATCGTCGACCTCAGCCATGTGATCGAACATGGCATGACGACCTACAAGGGCCTGCCGGGCCCGCACATCTGCGATTTCTGGGAGCGGACCAGCACTGCGGACAAATATGACGACGGCTCGACCTTCCAGATCGGCCGGATCGACATGGTCGCCAACACCGGGACCTACGTCGACAGTCCGTTTCACCGCTACGCCGATGGCGCGGACCTCGCGGACCTGCCGCTCCCGTCGCTCGCCGATCTGCCGGGCCTGGTCGTCCGGCGACCGTGGGAAAATGCCATCGCGATCGACGCGGCCGCGTTCGAAGGGTGGGACGTCAAGGGCAAGGCAGTGCTGGTCCAAACGGGGTGGGACCGGCACTGGCGCGGCGACCGCTATCACGAAGGGCATCCCTTCCTGACCGCGGACGCGGCCGAGTGGGTGGCGGAGCAGGGCGCAGCGTTCGTCGGGATCGACAGCAACAATATCGACGACACGCGTCACCGGACGCGCCCGGTGCACACCAGGCTGCTCGGTGCCGGAATCCCGATCTGCGAGCATATGACCGGCCTCGGCCAATTACCGGATGAGGGCTTCCGCTTCTCGGCGGTACCGCCCAAGGTGCGCGGGATGGGCAGCTTCCCGGTGCGCGCCTACGCTGTGCTCGGCTAAGCCAGCGCCACGCGCAGCCAATCCGGAACGATCACGCCCTCGAGGTCATCGATACGGCGATGTTCGACCGCCAGGCCGAGCTCGGGATAGGAATAGCGCGTGCGCGGGCCCGGGTGGCGGGTCTGGACTACCATGAGCCGGCGATTGACCTTCTGCCGCCAGTTCATCCGCGCGGCATTCTCCTGGCCAACGAAGCAGCCCTTGGTGAAGCTGACGCCGTTCAATTCGATGGCATTGCACTCGAGCCAGAGGATGTCGCCAACCTCGGCGCGGCCTTCGCAAACGCCAAGCCGCAGGCGATGCTCGAGCCACCCCGTCGCGGGCTCACCGGCAGGCGCGAGCCAGCGGCGCCCAAGGTCGGTGAGACGCGGATCGGGCGCGCCGGCGTCGCCATCCTTCGACCAGTGCACGCCGAGCGAAGCCTCGCGCTCGATGCGGATCGGGCGACGCAGGCGGTAGACGGTCAGGCGGGTGATCAAATCGTCGGCCGCGGCGGTCTCGCAATCGAGCAGCAGGTCGTCGCCATCCGCCCAGACCAGGAAATCGAACGCGCATTTGCCCTGCGGCGTGAGGAGTCCGGCCCAGACTGGCAACGCGCCGGTCACATCGCTCGTGACCAACCCTTGCACAAAGCCACGCACGTCCTCCCCGGAAAGTCGGACCAGCGCCCGGTCGGTGAGGGTGGTGAGGCTGTTCTGGGCCATGGCCTTCAGTTAGGGAGCCGCCGTGGCATTGCAAACGCTGACCATCCGCCGACCCGACGATTGGCACCTACATTTGCGCGACGGCGAGATGTTGCGCACAGTCGCGCCTTACACCGCGCGTCAATTCGCCCGCGCGATCGTAATGCCCAACCTCAACCCGCCGATCACAAGCGTTGAGACGGCGAGCGCCTATCGCGAGCGGATCATCGAAGCTGCGGGATCGGGCTTCACCCCGCTGATGACCTGCTATTTGACCGATGACACGAACCCCGACGAGCTCGCGCGCGGTTTCGAGGAAGGCGTTTGGATCGCCGCCAAGCTCTACCCGGCTCATGCGACGACCAATTCAGCCGCCGGCGTCACCGATTTCCGCAAGCTCTACCCCACATTCCAACGCATGCAACAGATCGGCATGGTGCTGTGCGTCCACGGCGAGAGCACCGACCCGCAAGTCGACGTGTTCGACCGCGAGGCGGTGTTCATCGAGCGCGTGCTCGAGCCGGTGACTCGCGACTTTCCCGAGCTCAAGATTGTGTTCGAGCACATTACGACGAACGAAGCCGTGGATTTAGTCGAGGGGTCGTCCCGCGTTGCCGCGACGATCACGCCGCAGCATCTGATCATCAACCGCAACGCCATCTTTGACGGTGGCCTCAGGCCACACGCTTATTGTCTGCCCGTCGCGAAGCGCGAGAAGCACCGGCTCGCGGTGCGCAAGGCGGCGACGTCGGGCTCCCCCGATTTCTTCCTCGGCACGGACAGTGCGCCCCATGCGCGCGGCGCCAAGGAATCGGACTGCGGCTGCGCAGGCATTTTCAATGCGCCGTTCGCTCTCGAAAGCTATGCGAGCGTGTTCGACGAGGAGGACGCGCTAGACCGGTTCGAGGCATTCGCATCGGAACGCGGACCGCGCTTCTACGGCCTGCCCCTCAACGAGGGGACGGTGACGCTGGAGCGCAGCGAGGTCCACGTTCCCGAGGAAATTGGCGGAATCGTCCCGTTTCATGCCGGCCAGACTCTACGCTGGAAATTCGCAGCCTAGCTCAGCGCCCTTCACTGATGCCGCCGCCGCCCCCACTGACGCCGATCACCGCGCCGAAATGGTCTTCGAGCGCGCGATAGCATTCGCATGCGCGACGCTTGAGCCCGGCGCGGTCGGTCACGCGAACCACGCCGCGACCGGTCGCGACTAGGCCTTCCTGCTGGAGACCGCGGATCACCGCATTGACCGTGGTGCGCTGGACGCCAAGCAGATCGGCAAGCGCCTCCTGAGTGAGCTCGATTCGGTCGCCGGCGCGGTCCTGGGCGTGAAGCAGCCAGCGCGCCGCGCGTTCGGGTATCGAGTGGAAAGCGTTGCACGCGGCTGATTGCATGACCTGCGAGAGCAAATAATCGGAAAAGCGGCAGAAAATGTTGGCGACGAAAGTCGAACGGCGCTTGGCCTCTTCAAGCGCCTTCATCGGCACCTTGAACGCCGACCCGCCAACCAGCACCACCGCGCGCGAGAAGGCCGGCGCGTGGCCGCAGCTGACAATCCCGCCGACTGCTCCCTCGCGCCCGATCGACGCGACTTCAATCGCACGGCCGCCGGTCAATTCGACGCCCATCGAGATCATTGTTGGACCGATCGGGAAGACGCTCGCAGTGACCTGCATGCCGCGAGTCAGGACGATTTCATCCACCTCCAGATCGACCATAGTGCCAAACGGCTCAATCAGTCCCCGCGCCTCGGCGTTGAAGGTCGAAAGTAGGCGATTGCCGGCAAAGGCCTCGTCAGCCCGGTTGAGTTCGTCGGTTGTTACTTCTGCCACGTTCCGGTTCCCTTGGCCCGGCGCCGACAATCATTACGTGGACGGGCCGATTGAATAATGCCCGTGGAAGCAAGTTGCTCCCTCACTTCGAAACGGGATCGACCTTTTTGGTGCGGCCGACGAGCAGGCAATCGGCGACGAGGCGCAGCGGCGCGACGTCGACCAGGCTCTCGCGCTCGTCGATCAGATCGACGAATTTGCGATAGATATCCGGATATTCGCCGGGACCGTCGTCCTCCCGCGCTTCGCCATCGAGGCTCAGCTTCGATCCGCCGCCTTCCAGGCGCAGCTTGGTGCCGTTGGCGGCTGCGATTGCGATGGTCCATTCCTCGCCCTCGGTCCGGCGCCAGTCGAGGCTGGCGGTCAGCGACCCGTCGGCCTCCGGGCTGAAGAATTCGATCTCCGCAGCAATGGGTGTCTGCGCATTTTCCGGAACGCTGAGCTCGGCCGAGCGGACGAACAGGCCCCCGGGGAAAATCCTGGTCGCGATCGAGAAGGCGTTGATGCCGGGATCGAACACGCCGAATCCGCCCGGCTCCCAGATCCACGCCTGGCCGGGATGCCATTTGTGGACGTCCTCGTGCCAATGGATCGCCATCGAGGCGATGCGCTTTCCAGCGAGAGCTTCCGCGGCCGTCTCGACCGTCGCGTGATGCTGCGCATGCCAGGTCGTGAACAGGGTCACGCCTTGAGCCTGGGCGAGGCAGTCGAGGTCAGCAATCTCGGCAAGGCCGGTGGTCGGCGGCTTTTCGAGCAGGCAGTGCAGGCCCGCGAGGATACATTCGCGCGCGATCTCGTAGCGCGGGCCCGGCGGCGTGGTGATGGCGACGGCTTCGAGGCCCTCAACGTTTCGGATCAGCTCGCGCCAGTCGGTGAAAGTCTGGGCAACGCCCTGGCCCGACCGGCTCGACGTCGCAACCAGCTCGAATCGAGGATTACCTTGTATCGAAGGCACATGCTGGTCGGCGGCAATCTTGCCGAAGCCGAGGATTGCGATCTTGATCGGCTTCATCGCCCGGCCCGCGCGACATAGGCACGCGCTTTATCCAGGGTTTCGGCAGCGGACTGGCCGGGCTCGTAGAGCCCGGAGCCGAGGCCGAGGCCGGCCGCGCCTGCGTCGAGCCAAGGCTGCATGTTATCGGGCTTGATCCCGCCAACGATGATGATCGGAACGTCCTTGGGGATCACAGCCATTTGCGCCTTGAGCACCGCTGGGGACGCGCCCTCCGCCGGAAACAACTTCAAGGCCGTCGCGCCCGCATCGAGCGCCGCGAACGCTTCGGTTGGCGTGAAATAGCCCGGGCAGGAAATGAGCCCCGCGGCCGCGGTCGCCGCGATTACGTCCCTGTTCGTATTCGGCGAGACGATCAGCCACCCACCGGCCGCCTGAACGTCCTCGACATTGGCCGGCGTGAAGACGGTGCCGCCGCCAACCAGCATCCGCTCGCCGAATTTCGCTGCCAGCCGTTCGATGCTTTTGAGCGGCTCGGGCGAATTCAAAGGCACTTCGATGATCCGGATTCCGCTTTCGTAAATCGCGTCGCCGACCGCTTCGGCCTCGTCAGGTACAACACCGCGGATGATCGCGATCAGCGGGCATTCGTCGAGGTAGCGCTGCAGCAGCTGGATGCCGTTCACTTCAGATCGTCTCCGCGATTTTGATGGCTCCAGCGATAAAGCTTTGCGCGCCATCGAGTTCAGTCGCGCTTCGCCCAGCCTCGGCGATCGCGGCCGCGTAAAGATGGGTGAGCTCAGGCCGCCCCATCACCACGATCTCGGCGGCGGCAGGAAGGGCCAGGCCGATCCGGACGTCGGTGCCGATCAAAAGGCCGCTGGCATAGGAGGCGGCATCCTCGCGCTTCGCCTGGCCGAGCAACACTCGAGCGCGGATCGAGAACAGCTCGGCGGGCAGCGCCTCGGTGAACAGGCCGTCGCGCGCGCCGGCCTTGAACGCGTCATTGACCTCAACCGTGCCGCCCAAGAGGTCGGCGAGGATGCTGTGCTCCTTCAGGAGATTGAACAGCTCGCCGGTCATCACCGTGCGGAATGACTGGATGCGGCCATGGCGCACCACGCACCATTTGGCATGCGTGCCGGGATGGCAGACGAGGGCGTCAGGATCGATCATGCGCGCTGAGGCCGCGCCGAGCAGCTGGACCTCCTCGCCGCGCATCACGTCGGCATGCCCGTTGCCGGCATAGGAGATGCCGGGAACGATCGCTTCGCGTTCGCCGGGCCAGGTCAGGTGCTTGGCGAGGTCCTCGATTCCCGTCGGGCACGGCACGTAGGGCGCCTCGGCCCAGCCCTTGTTCGAGCCGATCATCCCGGCAAGCAGCAGCGGCCTGTCGCCGAGCTTCTGGCGAATCTCGGCGACCGCATCGGGAAATCCGCCCGAGCCGATCGACAGCACGCCTTTGCGGTCCTCGAATTCCTGTGTCTTCTTCCCTGCGGAATCGATCAGATAGGCGCGGCGGTTGGTCGTGCCCCAATCGACCGCGATAAATCCGTCCGCCCAGCGCATGGCTTTGCTCATGGGGCTTACAACCGGAAGAGCGCAACATCGCTCCCAAGGTTTTCTTTTCGGGCGACCAAGCTATCCCGAAGCGCCACGGCTCGCCGACTCGAAAACCGCAATTGCCATGCAACGCAAAGGCCGGGGGGTTGTTTATGTTCACTCCGTGTGCGGGGACTTGCGCAAGTCCCCTCGGGGCTGACGAACAGGGCTGACGGGAGACCAAGTCATCGCCAACTTCATGTTCGCGACCGGGATCGAGAGCAGCATCCCGACCATCGATCACGGCAAGACCCGAATCGATGAGATGGACGTCTGCGGCCACTACGAGCGCTGGCGCGAAGACTTCGACTGCGTCCAGGAAATCGGCATCAATTACCTGCGCTACGGCCCGCCGCTGCACAAAACCTATCTCGGCCCCAACAAGTTCGACTGGGAATTCGCGGACCTCACCTTCCCTGAGTTGAAGCGTCGCGACATCACCCCGATTGTCGACCTCTGCCACTTCGGCGTCCCCGATTGGCTCGGCAATTTCCAGATCCGGATTTCCCGCGCCTATTCGCCGATTATTGCGGAGCGTTCGCCGAGCGCTTTCCGTGGGTGCAGCTCTACACGCCGATCAACGAGATGTTCATCTGCGCGGTCTTCTCGGCGAAATACGGCTGGTGGAACGAGCAGAAGAAGGACGACGCCTCGTTCGTCACAGCGTTGAAGCACATTGCCAAGGCCAACGTCATGGCGATGATCGAGATCCTCAAGCGCCGCCACGACGCGATCTTCATCCAGAGCGAATCCTCGGAATATTATCACGCCGATTCCCCTGCCGCGATCGGGCGGGCGGAGGTGCTCAACCAGATGCGCTTCCTGTCGCTCGACTTGAATTACGGGCGGCGGGTCGACAGCGGCATGTACCAGTACCTGCTCGACAGCGGCATGACCCGCGATGAATATGAGTGGTTCCTCGAGCACCGGCTCAAGCAGCACTGCATCCTCGGCAACGATTATTACCAATTGAACGAGCATCGCGTGTTCGCCGACGGGCACACCGTCGCGGCCGGAGAGACCTTCGGCTATTCCGAGATCACCCGCCAATATTACAACCGCTATCGCCTGCCCGTGATGCACACCGAGACCAATCTGTGGGAGGGCCCGCACGGCGACGAAGCAGTCAAATGGCTGTGGAAGGAATGGGCCAACGTGCTGCGTTTAAGGAACGTTGGCATCCCGACCGTCGGCTTCACCTGGTACAGCCTGACCGACCAGGTCGACTGGGACACTGCGCTTCGCGAGCAGAACGGCAACGTCAATCCGCTCGGGCTGTTCGACCTCGACCGCAAGATCCGCAACGTCGGCAAAGCCTATAAGCAGCTGATCGCCGACTGGAGAAATGTGCTTCCGGCGCAGAGCGTGTGCCTGATCGTCCCGATCAAGAAATTGACGGAACATCCCGGCGATGACGAGGACGATGCCGCCGGGCGCGACGTCGATGAAACCCGCCTGGCGGGCGAATGAGGGTCCATGCCTGAACTGAAAATCGGCAAGATCGAGACCTTCTATGCGCCGCCGCGCTGGCTGTTCGTCCGCGTCGAAAGCGAGGACGGCGCATTCGGCTGGGGCGAAGCCAGTCTCGAAGGCTGGGCGGAGGCGGTCGACGGCGCGTTTGAAGCCTTGCGAGACCGCTTTATCGGCGCTGATCCGTTCCGCATCGAGGACATCTGGCAGGTCGGCTACCGCGCCGGCTTCTATCGCGGCGGGCCGGTGCTGATGTCGGCGCTCTCGGGACTTGAGCAGGCGCTGTGGGATTTGAAAGGCCGCACGCTCGGCTTGCCCGCCTGGCAGATGCTCGGCGGCAGGGTGCGCAACAAGGTCCGCTCCTACGCTTGGATTGGCGGCGACCGGCCGCACGAGATCGCCGAGGCCGCCGAGATCCGCCGCAACCAGGGCTTCACTGCGGTCAAGATGAACGCGACCGCCGAGCTCGACTGGATCGGCACTCCGAATATGTTCGGCGACGTGATCAAGCGCGTCGAGGCGGCCCAGGCTTTGGGCCTGGACGTCGGACTCGACTTCCACGGCCGCGTTCACCGGCCGCTGGCCAAGCAGCTGGCGAAAGCGCTCGAGCCCCTGGGCCTGCTGTTCATCGAAGAGCCGCTGCTTTCTGAAAATCATGAAGGTTTGGCCGAGATCGCGGCATTGGTTTCAACCCCGATCGCGCTCGGCGAGCGGCTCTACAGCCGGTGGGACTTCAAGCCGTTCTTCGAGGCCGGCGTCGTGGACATCATCCAGCCCGACTTGAGCCATGCCGGCGGAATCCTCGAAGTGCGCAAGATCGCCGCGATGGCCGAGGCCTATGACATTGCGGTCGCGCCGCACTGCCCGCTCGGGCCGCTCGCGCTCGGCGCCTGCCTGCAGATCGCGGCCTGCACGCCCAACCACGCGATCCAGGAAATCAGCCTCGGCATTCACTACAACACTGGCGGCCACGACCTCTTGAATTTCTGCACGAACAAGGAGGCGCTGACCCCGGTCGGCGGCTATCTTCCGGTGCCGGAAGGGCCGGGCCTCGGGGTCGACATTGACGAAGCCGCGGTGCGCGAGGCGGACAAGGACAGGCACCGCTGGCGCAATCCCGTATGGCGGACGTTGGACGGCAGCTTCGCCGAGTGGTGAGCGGCGCTCAGGCGCTCAGTGGCATTTGAAGCGTTCGAACGGCTCCAGGCAGGATTTGCAGCGCCACTGCGCCTTGCACGGCGTGGCGCCGAAGCGGCTGACTTCCTCGGTCTCGCTCGACCCGCACAAGGGACATTCCGCCGTGTGTGACTCAGTGGGCGGCGCGATCCCATAAGCATGCAGCCGCTCGCGGCCGCGCTGCGTGATCCAGGCGGTGGTCCACGGCGGGAACAGCACCCGCTCGATATAGACATGATGGAAACCGTGCCGGTCGAGCGCGTCGCGGATCGCAAGCTCGATGGCGACAGTGGCGGGGCAGCCGGTGTAAGTCGGAGTGACCAGCACGCGCGGCGGGTCGTCGACGACCCCGCGGACGATCCCCAGGTCGGTGATGGTCAGCGCCGGGATTTCCGGATCCGGAATGTGATCGACCACGGCCATGATCGCCGCCTCGTCGATTGTCTTGGTTGCGACCCCACCCATGCACGCGTTTCTACACGCGTTCGAGCGCCAGCGCGATGCCCTGTCCGACACCGATGCACATGGTGGCGAGCGCAAGCTTGCCGCCGCCGCGCTGGAGCTCTTCCGTCGCGGTCAGCGCCAGCCGCGCGCCCGACATGCCGAGCGGGTGGCCGAGCGCGATCGCCCCGCCATTGGGGTTCACTTGGCCCGCATCGTCGGGAAGCCCGATCTGGCGCAGCACGGCGAGCGCCTGGGCCGCGAATGCCTCATTCAATTCGATCACGTCGAAGTCGCCGATCTTGAGGCCAAGGCGCTTCATCAATTTGTCCGATGCCGGCGCGGGGCCGATGCCCATGATCCGCGGCGGCACTCCGGCGACCGCCGCGCCGAGGACACGCGCGCGCGCACTCAGACCGTTACGCTTGGCCGCTTCCTCGCTGGCGATGATGATCGCAGCGGCACCGTCGTTGACGCCTGAGGCGTTGCCAGCGGTCACCGTGCCATCTGAGCGGACAATCGGCTTCAGCTTCCCGAGCGCTTCGAGGGTCGTCGCGCGGGGATGCTCGTCCTTATCGACGACCAATGGATCGCCCTTGCGCTGCGGAATTTTGACCGCGACGATTTCGGTGGCAAGCCGGCCATTCGCCTGGGCGGCGGCGGTCTTCTCCTGACTCCTCAGCGCAAACGCGTCCTGGTCGGTGCGGCTGATCTGGAAGTCCTGGGCGACATTCTCCGCCGTCGACGGCATGGTGTCGTCCCCGTAAGCATCCATCATCTTCGGATTGACGAAGCGCCAGCCGATGGTCGTGTCATAGATTTCGGCGTTACGGTCGAACGCGCTCATCGCCTTGGGCATGACGAACGGCGCGCGGCTCATGCTTTCCGATCCGCCGGCGATGATCAGGTCGGATTCCCCGCCGCGGATCGCGCGCGCCGCCATCGCCACGGCGTCAAGGCCGGAGCCGCACAGACGGTTCAGGGTCACTCCGCCCGAGCTATCGGGTAGACCGGCGAGCAGCCCGGCCATGCGCGCGAGGTTCCGATTGTCCTCGCCCGCCTGGTTGGCGCAGCCGAGGATTATGTCGTCGAGCTCGGACCAGTCGAGCTTGGGGTTGCGCTCAATCAGCGCCCGGATCGGGATCGCAGCGAGGTCATCGGCGCGGATCTGCGCCAGCGCGCCGCCGTAGCGGCCGATCGGACTGCGGACATAATCGCAAATAAAAGCTTCGGTCATGCGGGCTTACAGGACTCCGCGGCGCATCTGGTCGAGCTCGATCGATTCAAACAGTGCCTTGAAATTGCCTTCGCCGAAGCCCTCGTTGCCCTTGCGCTGAATGATCTCGAAGAAGATTGGACCGATCACATTCTGGGTGAAGATCTGCAGCAGCAGGCCCTGCCCTTCCGTCGGCGCGCCGTCCATCAGGATGCCGCGCTTCTCGAGCTCGGCGAGGTCTTCCTCGTGCCCTTTTACGCGCTCGGGCAGAAGCTCGTAATAGGTGTCGGGCGTATCCTGGAACGGGATTCCGCGGGCCGAGATGATGTCGACCGCATGGTAGATGTCGTCGGTACCGAGCGCGATGTGTTGGATGCCCTCGCCTTTATATTCGCGCAGGAACTCCTCGATCTGGCTCTTGGCGTCCTGGCTTTCATTCAAGGGGATGCGGATCTTGCCGCAGGGAGACGTCATCGCCTTCGAGAACAGGCCGGTCTGCTTTCCTTCAATGTCGAAGTAGCGGATCTCGCGGAAGTTGAAGAGCCGCTCGTAGAAGTCGGCCCAAGTGGCCATGTTCCCACGGTTTACGTTGTGGGTCAGGTGGTCGATGTAGGTGAGCCTGGAATCTGCGTCGGCCATCCGCAGCTGCCAGTCGGGATGGAGATCGAAGTCGACCTCATAGATCGAACCCTTTTCACCATAGCAGTCGACAAAAAACAGGCGCGAGCCGCCGATGCCTTCGATGGCCGGGATGTCGAGTTCGCCGTCGCCCTTCTTAACTTCGACATTCGTCGCCCCAAGGCGGATCGCCCGCTCGTGGGCGGCCTTGGCGTTCTTGACCCGGAAGGCCATGGCGCAGGCGCTCGGCCCGTGGTCGCGCGCATACAGCTCAGCATAGCTGCCGGGTTCGGAATTGATCACGAAGTTGCAGTCGCCCTGCTTATGAAGGGTGACGTTCTTGCTCTTGTGCCGAGCAATTTCGGGGAAACCCATCTTGGTGAACAAAGAGCGCAGAAGCTCGATGTCCGGCGCGGTATATTCGACGAACTCGAAGCCGTCGGTTCCCATCGGATTCTCAAGTCCGAGGGGCCCTTTCTCGGCGACTTGGGTGGCCATGTTTTCCTTGCTCCTTTGTCGCGGCGTCCACTGCGCCCGCGACCGTTGCATTGCAAGATTGGGCGGCTGGTTGATAGAATCCAGCCATGGACGGAGAAATCCCCGACGGCTGGGCGCTTGAGGAGGGCGGCAAGGCGCTGATCCGAAGCTTCAAGTTCAAGGATTTCAGCGAAGCGTTCGGATTCCTGACCCGCGTCGCGCTGCACGCGGAAAAGGTCGACCATCATCCCGAGTTCACGAACGTCTGGAACCGGGTCGATTTCCGGCTGACCAGCCACGACGCGGGCGGAGTCACCGAACGCGACAGCAAGCTTGCAGAAAGCATCAATCGTCTATCGGAGCGATAGATGAGATCTGCGGCGCGACTTGCAACAGCTGCCTTCGCGATGATCGCTGCGGCGCGGCTGCTCGCCGCCGATCCCACCCCACCACCAACACCCGGGCCCGACATCATCATCGAGGCACAGCGCCGCCACGCTATCCGGCAATTCGTCGAATCGCTGGCGCAGGCCGGGCCGACTGACCAGCTCGGCCGCTGGAAAGACGAAATCTGCCCGGCAGTAGCGGGAATCGACCCAGGAGAAGCCCAATGGCTCGCCGATCCTATCGTCGAGATCGCCCGAACCGTCGAGGTGAAACGAGGACCGTCGAACTGCGCGCCGACCCTGATTGTCATCGTCACGCCCGATCCCGGCGGTGTTGCGAAGGAGATCGCGAGCGACTTCCCGACCGACGATGGCGTGTGGCGGATCCACCGTTTCCTGGCCAGCGACCGGCCGGTTCGCTGGATGACCGTCACCGAGCCGTGCGGCGAGCCTTGCGCGCTGCCGAACTCGCGGCTGGTGATGGCAACCGCGCCGACATTCATCGGCATGCTGATCCTGGTCGACGCCAACAGGATTGCCGGGTTCAAGCTGGGCGAGCTCGCGGATTATGTCGCGCTGGTCGGCCTGTCCAACCCGAAACCGGGCGCACAGAACCCGTCGAGCTCGATCCTGTCGATGTTCGACATGCCGCGCCCGCCGAGCTCGCAATTTGCGCTTACCGACCGCGACCGCGCCTTCCTGAGCGGGCTGTATCGGACCCAAGTGCACAGCAGCTTCCAGGCGCAAAAGGGTGCTATCACAAACGTCATGAAGCGCGAGCTGGCCCACTCGCCATCGCCTCGAACAAGCCAGGATTCGAAACCGCGTTGAGCGCGTTTCGCGTTAACCATAAATCGCAAGCTTTTTGCAGCTTCCACAGAGGAGAGTTGGGCCCAACCCGGACGATCCGGGCTTTATTGCGTTAACCAAGGAGTGGGCCATGCGTCGGTTAATGAATATTCTCCGATGCGAGCGCGGCGCCAATGCGATCGAATATGCGCTGGTCGCCTCGCTCATTTCGATCGCCGCGATTGTCGGCATGAACAATCTCGGCAACAAGATCGATACGATGTTCAACAACGTCTCGAATCATCTCTGACCCGCGGAGCCTTCGCGGGCATTGATCGTTCAGGCACCGACTGTCATACTGGCGCTGCAATGAACCGCACGACCGCCGCCTGCTGGTATTATTATCCCAACGAGGTTGGGACCGGCTGACGCGCGCCTGAGCGACATCCGACCAACCTCGACCCGCCAGAGACGATCTCGGCGGGTTTTTTATTTGGCCCGACCCCGAAGGACTTGCACATGCGCCAGGAAAAGATCGCCAAGGATGACCGAGCCCGACGTTGGGAAGAGTACGTCGTGCCGCAGAACTGGGACTCGTTTAGCGCCGAGGACCATGCGGTGTGGGACCTGCTGTTCGCCCGCCAGGTCGAGCTCCTCGGCAGCCGCGTGATTTCACCGTTCCTCGACGGCATCGACCTGCTCCGGCTGTCGCACCCGGGTGTGCCCGATGTCGCCGGTCTCAATGCGATCCTCACTCCACGTACCGGCTGGCGAACGGTCGCGGTGCCGGGCCTGGTGCCCGACGACATATTCTTCGCGATGCTGAGCGAACGGGTCTTCCCGGTCGGCAATTTCATCCGCACCCGCGCCCAGCTCGATTATCTCGAAGCGCCGGACTGCTTTCACGACATGTTCGGTCACATCCCGATGCTCGCGCACCACGATTTCGCCGAGATGGTCGAGCATGTCGGACGCCTAGGAGTCGCCGCGATCGAGGCCGGCGAGGGCCATCGTGTCGCGCGCATTTACTGGCACAGCGTCGAGTTCGGGCTCGCCCTGGAACATGGCGAGACCAAGATTCTCGGTGCGGGCCTCGCGTCGAGCTTCGGCGAATCGCATTTCAGCCTGGAGAGCGACGAGGTCGAACGCCTGCCTTTCTCGGTCAGCCGGGCGGTCAATACGCCGTACCGCCACGACACTTTTCAGCCGCTCTATCTGGTCTCGGAATCGCTCGATTCGACGATTGCCGAAGTGCTCGACACGACTCCCGAGCGCCTGCTCGCGCGGGGCGCGAACTTTGTCACCAACTCTCGGCATTCCGACGCCGGCGCCCGGTAGAGTCGGAAAATGCTGTCCGCCGGGCTGAGATCCGGGTGACTGACCGGTCGGCTGACGTCATAGCTGCGCCAGCCGGTGGCGCCCCCGCCAAGGTGAACCTGGACATAGCGGCCATCGCCCCAGGCCACCGGGAAGTCGCCGCCCTCTTCGGCTGAGACGCCGGTCGTGTCGGTCATCATGTGGCAACCGATTCCCCTGTTCCCTTTGAAAGTGGGATCAAGGACATTGTCCTGCACGCCGCGGTTGAGATCTTTGTCCCACCATTCGCACGGGCCGTAGACGTAAATCGGCTTGCCGGTCCCGCGAAGGCTCATGCGCAGCATCGGCCAGTCTCGCGAATCGCCGCTATAGGCGAGCGCGAACCGGACCTCGCGGATCGTCTGTCCGCGATGCGCCTTCAGCCAGGCCGCATCATAGGATCGGGTGAAGCATAAGATTCCTCCGTTGTGCTCGAGCGCGACCGTAAGCGGATCGGCAAGCGCTGGTGCTGTCAATGAGACGAGCGCAATCGCGGAAGCCAGGCGTTTCATCGACGTGATCATGCCACTGGCCCGCGCGCGGGTCGAATTTCGGCTTCAGCGCTGTATAGCGGGCGCATGGCCGACCAGCCGACCAAGGGCGAATATCGCAGCGGTCACGATCCGCGCACCCTGCGTGACGCGCTCGGCTGCTTCGCGACCGGAGTGACGGTGGTCACCTGCCTTGGCCCAGACGGCCAGCCGGCGGGGATTACCGTCAACAGCTTCACCTCGGTTTCGCTCGATCCGCCGCTGCTGCTGGTCTGCCTGCACAAGATGGCGGCGAGCGCGGGCGCGCTGACCGAAGCATCGCATTTCGCGATCAATATGCTCCAGACGGGACAACAGCCCGCCTCCATCCGCTTTTCGACGCGCGACGAGGACCGGTTCGGGACGACGCAATGGTCGTGCGGCGAAGCCGGCGCTCCGATCCTCGAAGAGTCTCTCGGCGTGTTCGAATGCGAGCGTTTCGCGGTCTATGACGGCGGCGACCATCACATCCTGGTCGGGCAGGTAGTAAAGGCGAGCTTCGATGCGAGCCTCGACCCGTTGCTCTATTTTCGCGGGCGTTACCGCCGGCTGCACTTCGACTAGCTTGCCCTGAGACGCCGTTTCGAGCAGGCAAGCGCACAATGCTGAGCTTGGATTTCATCAAGGCCAACCGCGAGACGGTCAGCCAAGCGATCCACGACAAGGGCGTCGAGCTCGATCTCGACGGGCTTCTGACGCTCCACTCCGAGGTGCGCGCGCTCAAGACCGAAATCGAAGCCTTGCGCGCCGAGCGCAATGCGGTGAGCGCAAAATTCAAGGACGCGAGCCCGGGAGAGAAGGCCGAGCTTGGCAAGCAGGCCAAGGACGCCGGGGAGCGCGCATCGGCGCTCGAAGGCGATTTGGCGGAGAAGGAATCCGCGCTCAAGGAATTGATGCTGCGGCTGCCCGGAATCCCCTACGAAGGCGCGCCGGTCGGGCCCGACGAGAGCTTCAACACAGTCATCAAGACCGTCGGCGAGCCGCCCAAGTTCGGGTTTGAGCCGCTCGACCATGTCGCGCTGATCGAGAAAAATGACTGGGCAGACCTGTCGCGCGTGACGCAGGTGTCGGGATCGCGCACTTATTGCCTGAAGGGCCGGCTGGCGCTGCTCGAGACCAAGCTCATGGCCTGGGCGCTCGAGACCATCGCGACCGCCGGCTTCACACCGATCACCGTGCCCGCGATCGCGCGCGAGCAGGCGTTCGTGAACCAGGGCCAGTTCCCCGGGCACAAGGAAGAAACCTACGAGATCCCTGCCGACGAGCTGTGGCTCGCCGGGACCGCCGAGGTCGTGCTGACCTCGCTCCATTCGGGCGAGATTCTCGAAGCCGACAAGCTGCCCGTGCTTTACGCCGGCTATTCGCCCTGCTTCCGCCGGGAGGCGGGAAGCGCGGGCAAGGATGTGCGCGGGCTGCTGCGGGTCCACCAGTTCGTCAAGGTCGAGCAATATGTGATCTGCGAAGCCGATGACGCCCAATCTGCCCAATGGCACGGGACCCTGCTCGACCTCGCCGAGCGGCTCTTGCAGGCGATGGAGATTCCCTATCAGGTGGTCGAGACCTCGACCGGCGACATGGGTTTGGGCAAGTTCCGAATGAATGACATCGAGAGCTGGGTGCCAAGTTTAGGCAAATATCGCGAGACCCATAGCTGCTCGACGCTCCACGACTGGCAGGCGCGGCGGGCCAACCTCCGTTACCGCGGCGGCGACGGCAAGGCGCAGTTCGCGCACACGCTCAACAATACCGCACTGGCGTCCCCGCGGATCCTCGTGCCGCTGCTCGAGAACCATCAGACAGAGGACGGCCGGGTGCGATTGCCCAAGGCGCTCCAGGAATTGATGGGAGGCGAGTTCCTATAGGATGAAGTGGGAAGGCGACGACCGACCGCCGCCCAACTGGCGGCGGCTCGCCGAGGCTGCCTGGCTGGTGCCGAGGATGTGGCAAGCACTGGCCCGGCCGCGGCCCCTGGGGCATGAGGACGGACCATCGGCGCTGGTCATTCCGGGCTGGGTGGCGAGCGATCGCACGACCCTGGCGGTGCGCAACGCACTCGCCGGGGCGGGCTGGCGGGTCCACGGCTGGGACATGGGCTGGAACCGCGGAGCCAGGGCCGACACGATCCACCGGCTGCGCCGCCGCCTGGAGCAGGTTGGAAACGGCAAGCCGATGCTCGTGGTCGGCTGGAGCCTCGGTGGGGTTTATGCGCGTGAGCTTGCGCGGGCGGTGCCGGACCAGGTGCTGGCGGTGGTCACCCTGGGCTCGCCCTTCTCCGGCGACCCGCACCAGAACAATGTGTGGCGGCTGTACGAGTGGATCGCCGGGCACAAGGTCGATGAGCCGCCGATCCCGCGGATCACTGACAAGCCGCCGGTGCCGCACCTCGCTTTATGGTCGCGCCGAGATGGAATCATTGCGCCGCGCGCGGCCCGTGGGCTCGACCATGAGCGCGACAAGGAGGTCGAGCTTCGCTGCCATCATATGGCGTTCGGCGTGTCGCGGAGGGCGGCGCGCGACGTGGTGCGCGAGATTCAGAAATTCCTTGAAGAAATCGGGACTTAGGGGTTCAGGCGAGTCGGTAGTGGGTCAGTTTGAAAATTGATCCCGCAAAAGGATATTCGTTCGGCGAAGGCGGATGCAGAGGTCGTGCAGCCTACCGCCAATTTCGTGGAGGTTGACGAGGGCCGCGCCTATGCCGAGCGCGATGACCCATTTCATTTCTAGATATTGGGTGGCGGCTAGCGGGGCCAAGAAATAAACCGGCACCAGCCAGGTTTGGTAAGCGCTTCCGATTTTCTGCTCGTCCTCAGCCATGCTTACAGGGCCAACGGTATGTAGCGTCATCGTAACCTCCCCTTTTGCCGGGGAGAGATTATCAGGCGGCGTGCTTCTTGTAAGGGTCCGCACCTCGCGCGCGGATAAGGCGTTTGTCGATTGCATCTCGCACGCCTTGCTCTGCCAGCGATCGGATCACCGCTGGCACGTTAGAACCGTGCGTTCCTGTCTTTGCGATGTCCTCAAGATAACGAACCGTCGCTGCCGCGAGCGTGACGTTCTTGCGGACGGTTTTGGTCTTTCCCTGCGCCACCGGACCGTCGTTAGCAGGCGCACGAATATGTTACGAATCCGTGCTTGACCCGAGGGGGATTTAGGCACAAAACGAAATCGCCAGGGCCCACTTCCGTGAACCCTGGCGACCGTCAACGTCGAGAACGGCTAGTTCTTAGGCCGGCCGTTCTTGTCAGTATCGAAGGTCTCGACGATTGCCGTCTTTGAACGGCGCTCTGCGACCTCAACCGGGATAAACTGGCCTGAACCAGCATCCCGCCCGCGCTTGTTGGACATTGGATTTCTCCTAGCCTCAAGCTGACGGATGGGCCGTCCGCCCCGGGAACACCTCGCGTGCCCCGCGGCTTGTCAGGGCTTGCGTTGTGCAGAGGGCGACCAACCCAGTCAGCGGACATTATCTCGATTCTGAATCCGCGCGCCAAGGGCCACGTGAATTTTTCC
>Ga0193751_1000637_pt1 | contig 25878 bp, 23 predicted proteins | sample L1c2metaG_FD_143050 | JGI IMG/M metagenome (GOLD analysis project Ga0193751, IMG submission 143050) | Soil microbial communities from a riparian zone of the East river system, Colorado, United States - L1c2 | ecosystem: Environmental > Terrestrial > Soil > Riparian zone | place: USA: East River... | reverse complement strand
CCAGCCCAGCCCGACTCCCAGTAAAAAACCATACGTCGCAATGCAGTAAATCCAGCAGCCGATGAACATAATCGCGCCGGTAATAAAGGCCCCGAATCCATAAATAACTTTCCAGTCCATACCAGCCCCCTTCTCGCCACTTGCAGCATGCTCACGCCTGATTTCAGCGACACCGAGGTACAGACCACGCATAATCCCGGCGCTAACTAAGGCCCCGAATCCATAAATAACTTTCCAGTCCATACGAGCCTCTTCTCGCCAATGCAGCATGCCCACTTTGCCCGAAAATTTTAGCTAGGCATAGACCGGGCGTGTCCCCGCGCGCAGACGCGCCGGGCCGGGCTTTACTCGCTGCGCTCCCCGAGCCTGTCGTCTCGGCCATTCGGTGACAATCCCTCACGCAAAAGGCAGCAAGCAGGGGCCTGCGGCCCCAGCCGGTCAAGAACTAGACGCGAGCGCGCGCCGACGGGCATCCCCAACCTTCCGCACTGCGTTTGTGCAGGCCGGGTGATTCCCCTCCCGTCCGCGCGGTTCTGTGACCGGCGTTCCCCGCTCATTGCCGCATGGCTAGCAGGGTTGCATGTGCAACCCCTTCAACAACGGAGAAGAAAAGATGTTTTATAACGCGACGAACAAACACGTTTATTCGACCTACAACACACAGGCTCTTGCCACCGCCGCCGCCGCCAAAGGCTGGGCTTCCAACGAATTCGCCGGTTTCGAGCAATGGAAAAAAGCCGGTCGCATCGTCAAGAAGGGCGAGAAAGGAACCCCGCTCGTTCTCTTCGTCGATAAAAAAGACGCTGAAGGCGGCAGGAAAAAAGTTCGCAAGGTCAAATTCGTTTTCAACATCGAGCAGACCGAGCCGCTGAACCTTCCTCTTAGCGTGGCGGGAGTTTCAGTATGACCAGCACCGTCACCGAATCTTGGGAAATGCAGTGTCCGCAATGCGGCAAAGACGATTGCATCGAAATCGAAGTGAGGAGCTGGGCGCGCCTCACACCGGACGGCACCGACTTTGCAGACGCAATGGGATGTGGTCACGACCATGAATGGACGCCCAAAAGTTCCGCGTGTTGCACGGCTTGTGACCACTGCGCGCGCGTTCAGGATTTCTACATCGACGCGAGGCCCGCATGACCGCCGATTATCAGACCTACACACTCGATTGGGAGGGCTTTGCCCTCTCAATCACCTACTGCCCTGATTGGTCGCCATCGTACAGGGAAATTTACGGCAGCCCGATGGCTCATCTGGAAATCAGAAGCATCGACAGCCAGCCCTTGCCGATCACCGAAACCGGCTACCGCTCGCATTTCATCAATGCGGAATTGATCGACGCCGAAGGAGGCCCGGTCGCTTTCGCGCGCGCATGGCTCGACCATGACGCGCAGTCGCCGAAGTGGAAGGCAGCGAAAGCCGGCCGTCAGCAGCTATGCCTGTTCTGATCGTTAATCGCTTAATAACTTTCCTCTGCCATCCTGAAATTGGGAGGGGTGTCTCCCATTATTGGAAACGCCGGCATTCGCCGGCGTTTCCTTTTCCCGGCAAGCCGAAGCCCGTCCAGCGCTCCCCCGCTGCGGAGGTGCGACCCAGCACACCGCGAAGGCTTGACAAATATACAAATATACGTATAATGGTATAGTGATGGATGAGCAGTTGAAGCCCGTCAGGTGGGTAGGATCATCGTTGAAGGACTTGAGATCCTTCCCGCCGCAGGTGCAAAGAGACATCGGCTATGCGCTCTATGCGGCGCAAAGCGGCGAAACCGATCCGGCAGCCAAGCCCCTGAAAGGTTTTGGCGGCGCATCCGTGATGGAAATTGTCGCACCGTTCGCGGGCGATACGTGGCGAGGCATCTACACGGTTCGCTTTAAGGGCGTCGTGTATGTGCTTCACGCTTTCCAGAAGAAATCGAAGCGCGGAATCGCCACGCCGCAAAAGGAAATCGACCTGATTCACCAGCGGTTATCAGCCGCAGAACGAGACTACAAAGAAAGGCAGGACTGAAATGAAAACCAAAAGCAAAAAGAAAAACGCTACGCGTGTCAGCGAAGGCAGCGGCAACGTTTTTGCCGATCTCGGCTTACCCAATCCCGAGCAGGAATTAATGAAAGCGCGTCTGACGCTGCAAATTTATCGCATCGTCAAAGACCGCGATCTAACGCAAAAGGAAGTCGGGGAAATCATCGGCATCCCCCAACCCCACGTTTCAACCTTGCTGCGCAACCGGCCCGGAAATTTCTCCGTAGGCCGCTTGCTCGATTTTCTTACCGCGCTCGGCCAGGACGTTGAGATCAAGGTGAAGCCGACGCGCAAAAAGCAGGGCGAAATGTCGCTTGTGGTGGCCTAACCATGCCGGTCAACTTTCGCGACATCATCGCAAAACTTGCCGAAGAAAAGCAGCGTCCCAAACGCGCCACGCGCGAAAGCGCTGTCTCAAAACGCCAACAGGAAGAGATTGACGACATCGATGACCTTCCGCCAGTAATCCTCAGCGCCGAGGAGCTCGAAGGCTGCGAACGCCGCGTTGAGCAATTCCTTTTAATGAGGCCCAGCAACAAGGACTGGCACGCAGCGGAACAATTCCTCTATCCCGATTTTCCAGCCGGCCGGCTGGAGTACACGGATGAGGAATCCGCCGCGATCACGGAGCTGGCTTACGCCTTACAACGACGCCGGCACACCGGCCAGGCCTAACGCATACCCGCGTATGTCACGCGATCGCGTGACGCAGAACAAAGCCGCAACAAAAATGCGGCATTAATCGGTTTCTAACTTTCCTCTGGTATCCTGAAAATTGGGAGGGGTGTCCCACTTCGTTCTTAACAACGAAAGGACCGCCCGTGAAAAATATCTTCGCTGCCGTCGCCGGCAAACAAGACCTCGCTTCCCGCTTCAGCAATGTCATTCTCGCCCTGCTCGAAAAAGGCGTTCGCGCCTGGACGCAGCCTTGGGAAAACGGCAACACCGGCCGGATCATGCGGCCGCTGCGCAGCAACGGCGCTCCCTACGGCGGCATCAACACCCTGATGCTCTGGCTCGCCGCGCGCGAGCAAGGTTTCACAAATCCCAACTGGATGACCTACCGCCAGGCCGACACGCTCGGCGCGCATGTACTGAAAGGCGAACGTTCCACCCCCATTATTTTTGCCTCCACCAAAATCAAGACCAGGGAAGAAAACGGCGAGCCGGTCGAATATCAGATTCCTTTCATTAAAGGCTACAACGTCTTCAATGCCCATCAGATCGAAGGCCTGCCTGACAAATTCTACGACCCGCCGCCGGCGCGGCTTGATCCGGCCGAACGAATTGCCCGCGCCGAGGAATTTTTCGCGTCAACTGGCGCTGAAATTCATCACGGCGGCAATAAAGCCTTTTATGCGATGCAGCCCGACTACATCCGCATGCCCGCTTTCGAGAGTTTTAAGGACCCGGAAAGCTATTACGGGTGCCTGGCCCATGAAATCACGCACTGGACGCGACACCCCTCGCGCCTGGCGCGTGATTTCGGCCGGGCAAAATTCGGCGACGAAGGCTACGCGAAAGAGGAAATCGTCGCTGAAATCGGCAGCGCGATTTTGTGCAGCGAGCTCGACCTGACGCCCGAGCCGCGCGAGGAAAATGCCGCCTACATCGACCACTGGAAAAACCTGATTAAGGGCGACAAGAATTTCATTCTCAAAGCAGCTTCCCATGCGCAACGAGCCGCTGATTTCATCATCAGTGCGCATCAGGCCCCGGTGCTGGAGCAAAATAACGAGTTCCACCTCGAGCAGGAATCCGAAGCGCCGGAATTGCTGCCGGCAGCCCGCGCCCTGCCAAAGCCCGGCATGTAATATATTATGAGCGTCTAATACGATCCGGTCCATGATTCCCAAGGGAAACCAGCGCGGCGGCGGGCGACAACTAGCTACGCACTTGCTCAACGCCTTCGACAACGAACGGATTGAGCTTGCCGAAATGCGCGGCGCTGTCGCGCCCGATCTTCACGGCGCCTTCGCCGAATGGGAGGCGCACTCGAAAGCCACCAATGCCCGCAAGTATCTTTACAGCATGTCGGTTAATCCCGACCACCGGCAGCGCGATTTCAGCCGCGAGGATTATCTCGACTTCATCAACCGCGCCGAAAAGAAGCTCGGCCTTCAGAATCAGCCCCGCGCCGTCGTTTTTCACGAAAAGAACGGCCGCGAGCACGCGCATGTCGTCTGGTCCCGCATCGACACCAAGAAAATGGCGGCCGTGCAGATGTCGCACGACCGCCAGAAACTCCGCACCGTCGCGCAGGATTACGCCCGCGATCATGGCCTCGAATTGCCAGATTCAATGACAAGGAACCGGGGCGTCGAGCGCTTCAAAGACCGCGCGAAACGCGAAGACCTTCAGGAAAAACAACAGCAGGAACGCACCGGCGTCAGCAAGGCTGATCGCCGCACAGCAATTACCGAAGCCTGGCGCGGCAGCGACAGCGGCGCGGCCTTCGTCAAAGCTCTTGAAGCGCGCGGCTACTATCTCGCGAAAGGCGATCGCCGGGCATTCGTCGTTGTCGATCTCTATGGTGAAATCCATAGCCTTTCGCGGCAGATCGACGGTGCGAATGCGAAACAACTCAACGCCCGCCTCGCCGATTTTCCGATCGACACCTTGCCCGACGCAAAAAAGGCGCAAGCCTTCGCGCGAAGCCAGCGCGACGGCCGGCTGAAAGAAAAATTCAACGTCGCGCTAATTCCGACGCTCGCGCAGCGGCGAAATAATCACGAGAAAATCCAAGGGCAACGTCGCGCCGCACTCAACGCGCAGCGCGACGAAATGGTTTTCCGCCATCACACAGAACGCGCCGCATTGCGGCAGCTTCAGATTGCGGAAAATCGCGGCGTCGTGGATGCACGCGCGAAAAAACCATCGAAAGGATTAATGGCCTTTCTCTCGCGAGTCACCGGCTTCCAAATTTTGCGCGACATCCACCACCGCCGCCAGGACAAGGAACGCAATCAACGCCACCGCGAGCAGATCGCGTTTCTCAACGCCAAGCACGATCGCGAGCGGCAGGAAATCGCGCGCCAGGCCCGCACGCTCACATCGGTTGAAACCCGCGAGCGCCATTCGCTTCAAACCGCGCTGCACCGCGCGGAATTTATGGCGATGGCGCAACCGCAGCGCGAAAGCGGAAAAGAAACAGACACCGGCAAGGAAACAGGCACCCTCACCGATGCTTTCCGCCTTCGCGCTGCGCAAAAAGATCATCAAAAATCCAAAGAAAAAGGCCGGAGCCGCGATCGCGACCCCGGCCGGTAGCGCTAGGGGCGACACGTCATCACGTACGCCCGCGCCCGGCTGATATTTTCGAGGGAAGCCAGCGCATTTCTGCGCTCCGGCGTTTCCCGATCCGTTCGCACCAGCTTTTTCGAGACTGTATGAAACAACGCCGACAGTTCGCTCTCGCTCTTGCGATAGAGTTCCATTGTTGAAATCAGATGCATTTTTTCCTCCTCCTGTTTTAGGCCCCTGACATCGAGGCCTTTCATGCTTTCGCGGAAAACATGCAGGGCGACGCGCCGCATCCCGCAGGGACCGCAACGAAGAGGAGGAGCCTTGCGCTTGCGGCGACCAAGACGCCCGAAGTGTTAAAAGCGATCTTCAAAAGGCCCGTGGCAGAAGGGACGGACAGCAGGAGAAAAACTTCTGATTTCAAAAAGCAGAACGCCCCTAACGAGTGAACGAAGGCGACTAGATTTTACAGGCTGAAAAAGGTACGATCGGAAATGGCCCGCACCCCCTACGGCAAGCCGCCATCCCGCGACCCGCCGAGCAGATCAGCGCCGACAAAAGAGCCCTTGCCCAAGGGCATCAAAATCAAACTGGTTGGCAAACGCACAACCAAACAGCTCCGCGCCATGCTGCATGATGCCGTTAATGAGCTGGAAGCCGTCGGCATCGAAAACGTGTCCGGTATCAATCTTTATGTTACGCCGACCGACAAACACGGCAGCCCCGTCGTCCGGCGATCGAAAATTCCCGACCTGGTGATTGACGCCCCCTACCCCGTCGCGGCCGAAGAATACAAAGCGCCTTGATTCATCGGCCCAACTCCCGCCCTTCATCGCCGCGCATCCGTTCCTTTTGCGCAGCCCGCGCGTTGAAAGCATCCGATAAATTGGTGCCGGGTTTCGCCTGTTCCTTCTGTCGCGTCTGTTCCGCGCCGTGCAGATAGCCGTCGCGCTCCTGGCTGAATTTTTCCTCCATGCCCTTGCGTTCCGCTTCGTGCCGCGCGTTGACGTTGCTTTTCGCCAGAAATTCCGCCCGCGCTTCCTTCATCGGTTTTCCCGGCAGCATCCGCAAAGCCGGTTCCGGCTTATGCAGCAACAGCCGCCGCTTTTCCTCATCAATCAGCTTATGCAAATCCTCCTGAAATTTCGCGTCATGTTCCCGCAGCTTGTCATTCTGCAATCGCTGAATGCGGGCGTATTCCTTGCGCTGTTCAGCCTTCAGCGCCGCTTCCTGTTGCTTCCGCCACGCCGCCAGCCTGTCAGCCGCGCCGTCAAAGGCGGGACCGATCGGATGCTGTGGCTTCATAAATTTGTTAGTTCAGCGCGCGGCGTTACTTCATGCCGAATTTCTTCACGTCTTCGATGTTCGGAATATCCTCCGCCTCGAAACAGGTTAAATCCATCGGCACGCCGCGCGACAGCGCGCGCCGCTTCGCTTGCCGCGCCAGGCATTTTTCAAGGAGGTTCCGCACCACGCGCGCATTGCCGAACCCTTTCCCCTTTCTCAATTCCATCATCAGATCCCACACTTTCGCCAGCGCCGCCTCGGACAGCCGGTTTCCGGCTTCCTTAACCTTGATCTGAAATATCTCGACCAGCTCTTCAGTCGAATAATCGGGAAATTCGATCACCGTTTTGAAGCGGCTCTCCAGCCCCGGATTCGATTTCACGAATCGATCCATTTCCTTTTTGTACCCGGCGGCGATCACCACCAGCTTGTCGCGATGCTCTTCCATTTCCGTGATGAGCGCCGCAATGGCCTCCTGCCCGTAGCTGTCAGGCGAATCGTCTTCCGGCACGAGGCTATAGGCTTCATCGATGAACAAAATTCCGTCCATCGCTTCTTCGATCAGGTCTTTCGTTTTCCCGGCCGTCTGCCCTCTGTACGGCGCAACCATTTTGCTCCGGTCCGCTTCGATCATGTGCCCCGATCGCAATAGCCCGAGCCGCTTGTAAATTTTCCCCACAATGCGCGCCATCATCGTTTTTCCGGTCCCAGGATTGCCGGTAAAAACCATGTGATGAGTGATGTCGATTTTCGCCATGCCTTTCTCGGCACGCGCTTTCGCGAGCTGCACCAGGTGAAATGTCTCTCGAATCTGGTCCTTGACCGTTTCCAGGCCCAGCACCCCATCCAGTTCAGGAAAGCTCATGTCGCCGGTATCGGGAATCGGCGCTTCAACTCTTGCCGCCGGTATTTCCCCCCGGTTTTCCACTACATGATCGAACCAACCGCTGCCTTTTTGTTCGCTTTCGACAGGTATTTTTTCCGGCGCTCGTGGTGGCGGCGGGGCCGCCGGCACCGGCGGCGCGTTAAAGAGATTCAAGCCAGAACCCTCCGGTTCTTTCGGTTTGATCGTCGCCAAGATCGCCGCTGATTTGCGATCCTCCTCCACCTTATCCAGCGACATTTTCTCGCGCTTCTTGATAACCGCGTACCAGAGATAATCGTACCATTTCGTGTATTTCGGCTTTGTCCCAAACGTCCGCTGTACTTCCATCGCCCACTTCGGTTGCAGCTCCAGCGCCACTTCAATCTGTGTCCTGAATGCCAGCGCAGCGTCGGGAAATCCCAGCAGCCAGTCGCGCCACTCATCCCATAGCGATCGCGCCACCGGCCCCCACCCTTTTGGCACGTCTTCCACGAATGACTTGCGCTCCGCCGCCTTTTTTTCCAGATACCGGCGGCAAGCCTCCGGGTTTTTACTCACCACCATCAATGGGTCCAAAACATTAAACCAGAACCACTCGCCGTTATCCTTCTCCGTGTAAGTCTCATCGTCGAAACCCGGAAAGTGGCCGTCCATTTCCATCACCGGCCCGCTTTCTGGCTTGAACGGTGACAGTGCTTTCTGAAACAGATTCCGAATATCGAGCGACGGCGGAGCAGCAGGTTCAGGTTCATTTTCAACCTCATCCTCGATCGTGTTTTCCGCCGGCTGCGGCAGCGGCGGCGTCGCGCCGCCTTCGCCCGGCCGGAAGCGCGCCCGCTTCCAGGGCTCGGCATACCGCAAGTCGGGGCTGTAGTACCACGCCGGCAAATATTCGTAATATGGCGTCACCTTCAACCGCATCGGCCGCTTATTGCCGCGCCACACAATCTGATTTTTCAAATCCGGCGACAGAAAGCGCGACACCTGCTCGGGATCGAGCAACGGCCGCTCCTCAACAACGGACTCATTGCGCCCGCCCGTCGCCGCCCAGCCTTTAACCCAATGTTTTCCCAAAAGCTCCGAGATAAATTTCACCGTTTCAGGCTCGGTAATCCCCAAAAACTGCACGGCCTCCGCCCCGCCGATTATGCTCCGCCAGCTCTGCGGGTAGGTCTGTTTGAACTGTTCTATATCCTGCCCGACGGCCCAAAAGCGCACGCCATAGCTGCGCATCGTCGGCGCTACGATTTCAATTCCATCGAGCCGGCCCAGGTTCGGAAATTCGTCGATCGCCAGCAACACCGGCGGCGTCGGCGCTTCTTTGGACCGCATCATCATGTCGATAAACAGCATGACAAACATGCGCAGCCAGCGCCCTTCCCTGCCGCTCACCATGTTGATCGGCAGACACACAAAGACCGAAACTTTTCGTCGTTTCAGGTCATCGAGCAGAAAATCCGAACGTGCCGAGATTCGCCGGATTTCCGGCGCGTCCAGAAAAGACGTGTGCTCCTGCGCCGTCGTTAGCACCGAGCCCATCTGGTTCGCTCCCATCGCCAGCATCGACGCCGCCGCGCCGGCGATGCCGTCACGATACGGCCCTTGAGCGACCCGCTTCATTTTCTCAAACAGCACATCAAACGGTGTGATCCGTTCTCTTATCGCCGGCGGCTCATTTTCCCAGGCTTCTGCATCTCCCTCCATCAGCAGCCGCCGCAGCTCACCCACATTCCGCCGCTCCGCCGGTCCCTGAAAAAGATACAAGATCAAACCCCGGATCAACGTCCGGGCGGCGTTATCCCAATAGGGCTCTTTCTGACCTTCCGACTTCACCAGCGCGTCCGCGATCTTGCCGGCATAGCTGACCGGCCGATCGACATCGCGTTCCGCGACGCGCGCCATTTCATCGAAGACGTTATAGGCCGCGCTCGTTGCGCCCTGCACAATCGCGAAGGGATCGAGAATATAGACCTCTTGCCCCATTCCCCTGACGCCGTTGCCGCCCGCGCCGCGCCGCGCGGCCGTAACCTCGGCGAGCTCGCCCTTCGGATCGATACACAGCAGCGAACCTTCATGGAAACACAGATTCGGCACGAGTGCCGCCGTCGATTTACCCGATCCGGTCTGCCCGATTGTGACCATGTGCTTTTGCGTTGAAATCCCCACCGGCCGCAACGACGACGGCGCCCGGCCGAGAAAAATATCGCCTTTGGCGAGACTTCGCGGATCGACCTGCCATTCCGCTGTCGGACCCCGGCCGAACCGCGTAGAAATTTCCCAATGGCGGCCCATTGTGCCGCCCTGGTCGGAGCCGGTGCTGGCCCTTTCAAACGGATCGTAAGTCCCCCGAGCGTACGCGATCCAGTCCAGAACGGTTTTCGTCAAGACCCCCGCCATCCCGACCACAAAAATGGCGATCAGCACACGCGCCCAGTTCCACAAATCCGGCAACCACCAGCGCGGCAACAGCACCGATCCCCACAGACACAGAGCCGCAATGATCGCCCAAAATCCGAGCGTCCATGCGAGCCGTTTCATAGTGTCATGACCGGCAACACAATTTCCGAAATCGACATATTCGACAATTTAAATTTCTGTCGTGTTTTCCTTCTTCGCCCGCTAAACTTTGATTCGTGACATCCGTGCCGAACGGAGGGGAAAACATCGCTTCACTACCGCTTGCAAGATGTGCGGCTGTCATACAGCCGCCCCCGCTTCGCTCATCTTGCAAAGGTGGTTTTGCACCCCCGTTTGATCCCCCGCCAAGGGCTATCCGCCCGTTGACCGGACCGAGGCTTTGCGCCTCTGGACACCGCACCAACCCTGCGCGGATTGGATGCCGGCAACAGCGTTCCGCCTTTGCATTCCTGACCAGGAGCCTTGCCCCCTGGACCCGCGCCGGCGGGCTTCGCCCCCGGCACCCCCGACCAAAGGGCAACAGCCCTCTGGACACCGGCCGTCGCCTGCCCCGGCGACCGCGAACACCGTCACGCCCGCAGCCCGCGACCGTGTTCCCGACCCGCGCGATTGACGCGCCAGCATTCATCGCCGGCCTTTCCGCCGCGATCACGCCTTTACAGCGCGACCCCGAAACCCCGGCGCTTCCAGGCGTTCCCCGCGTCAGGCAGTCCGGCCATGAGTAAAAGCAAAAAGCGCCGCGCGACCCGGCTTCGCCAAGGATGGTTCACACGCGAGGAATCGGCGCAGATCGACGCGCTCGCGGAAACACACGGCGGCTTTGCGAATCTCGTACGCGCGGCCGTGCTCGGCTACAAACCATCCGCGTCGAAACTCGACGCCCCTGCCCTCGTTCGCTTGCTGGCCGAGCTCGGAAAAATCGGCTCGAATGTGAACCAGCTCGCCAAACGCGCCAACGAAGGCCGCTTCAATGCCGATCCGATCGAGGACGCCATGCGCGAGCTCATGGAATGGCGCTTTCTGGTCATGCAGGCGCTCGGTCAGGAACGGCCGCGACCGCCGGCCGACGAGCCGGAATAAACCCCTCGCCGTTTGGGCGAGGTTGGCCGCCTATGCGCGAAAGCCTCTGTCCCCTCCCCTGACAGGGTGAAAATCAGAGGCTATCCAGCGGCCAAATTTCCGGCTCTCCGGTTATCGCAATTCCCGCTCCGAAAAAACGGCCCGGTTTTTGGTTGACCATACAACCAACAAACCGTTTGACATGTTGGCAACTCTGCCAAACAATTGGTTCACTGTCGAATCAGTCAACCACTCAACCATTTGACCGGACAACCCAAAATGAAAACCATCGCTGTCATTGCACAGAAAGGCGGCTCGGGGAAAACCACCCTCGCCCTCTCTCTCGCCGTTGCCGGACTTCGCGCCGGCAAATCGACCGCTGTTATCGACCTGGACCCACAGGCCACGGCCACCAAATGGGCCGACCGACGGACCGACAAGGAACTGGTCGTTACATCGGCCCAGGCCGCGCGATTGCCGCAATTGCTGGACGCCGCCCGCGCCAGCGAAGCCGATCTTGTCATCATCGACACGCCGCCGCGCGTTGAACAGGCTGCGCTCACGGCCGCGAAACTTGCGGACCTCATCCTGATTCCGTGTCAGGCCTCGATCAACGACCTTGAAACCATCGGCGCAACGATGGAGCTCCTGAAATTCGCCGGCAACGCACATGCAATCGTCGTACTCAACGGCGTTGCATCGCGCGGCGATCGCACCGCCCAGGCCGAGGCCGCGATCCGCGACATGGCGGTTGCCGTTGCTCCCGTCGCGCTCGGCTACCGCACCGCTTACAAAGATTCCGCTGCCCTTGGCCTGACCGCCCAGGAATACGAACCCAACGGCAAGGCAGCAGGGGAGCTTACCGACCTCTATCGACTCATTGTCAAAATGGTCAACCAGACAACCACACAACCAAAAAACCAGACAACCGAAGGAGTAACCGATGGCCAAACCCGACTTGCGGCAAGCGCTTAGCCAACGACCGCCCGCGCCGCCACCAGCTAGCACAACCGTCCCGGGGCATAGCGCCTCTGACCGGCCACGCTCGAAAACACCCCGCACCGATCGCGCGAGCAAGAAGTTCGTCGGCGGCTATTTCGACAAAGGCGTTCACAAGCAAATCAGCATCATGGCGGCCGAAATGGAGCGCGACATCGACGATCTTGTTGGCGAAGCGCTCAACGATCTTTTCGCCAAGCACCGCCGGCCCGAGCTCGTGATTCTCAAAGCGCAGAAACAACCGGCATGAACGGGGAAGGGGATGAAAAGCCGCTGCCCGGTTTTGAAAATCTGACGCCGGCACCGGCGTCGATGGAAGTCATTCCCTACACCAAACAATCGCAATACCACTACAGCCGGCTCAAGCAGCTCAACGAGCTGGTCGGCATTGCCGACGACCCAAACCCGGACATGGGTTTCATGGCCCGGCTGCTGACACTGTGCAGCCTGCCACGGACCAACCCCGGAGAGCGCTTGCAGTACAAGCGCCAGAACGGCCCCTATAAGCTCATCATGCTCGCCGGCGGCGACAACAAGCTGCCGTTTGGAAACCTGCCGCGCCTGCTAATCGCCTGGGTTTGCACCGAAGCCGTGCGGACCGGCGATCGCAAGCTCATCCTCGGAAAATCGCTTGCGGAATTCATGCACTCGTTAGGCATGTATTCCGACAGCGGCGGCACCAGAGGCGACCGCACCCGCCTGAAAAACCAGATCGACCGCCTGTTCCATTGCCGCATTGATCTGATCTACGAGGACGATAAACGCAAGCGCACTGTCCACAGCGATTTCGCCGAGGAAACCGATCTCTGGTGGGACTTCCACCAGCCCGAGCAGAACACGATGTGGCAGAGCTGGATCATGCTCGGCGAAAAACTCTTTAATGAAATCCGCGAGCACCCGGTCCCGCTCGACATGCGCATCTTGAAAGCCATGCGCCGCGCGCCGTTAGGCCTGGATATTTACATGTGGCTGTCCTACAAGACCCACGCGCTTTACCAGAACCAGCGCGAAAACTTACGGCGGCAACAGACCGGATCGAACACTGCGCGCCTCAAGGAAAGCGAGGCGCTGTCCTGGCCCCGGCTTTACACGCAGTTCGGCGCGCATCCCGAAAGGGCAGGGGACAACAACACCGTCCAGAATTTTGCCAAGGACTTCAAACGCGAGCTGCGCAAACTGAAAATCTGCTGGCCCGATCTCGATTACAATTTCCGCGAAGGCGGGCTGGCAATTAACGCGTGCATGCCCTCGATCGAGCCCCAGACGATCGAGGACAAGCGCAGGAAGCGCCTGAAAAACGCCGCCCGCAAAACAAGCGCGGCGAGGGGATAAGCCTGTGGATTTCGGAAGTTATCGGCGCTGAAACGCCACACATGCCCCTAGTTTTCGGATGGCTTCGCTAAAGTGCTGATAATCAAGGCCTGACGACCGCTGAAACACCACACACCCGCGTATTCAGAGGAATAAATTCCCGCTGAAACACCACACCGAAGGCCCGCTGAAACGCCACACGTAACATATAATAAGATACAAATAACTACAGATAGTAGGGACCGCTTTTTTGTGAATAACGCCCAATGCAGGGCAGTAGGAACCTATTCAACCCATCAGCATCTAGCGCTCAACAACCAGGAGAAAACTCTGAACGGCCAGTAGGGAAAGAATGCTTTGCGAGCAGGACATCGTTCCAGTCCTGGTCACGATGATCCGGCAGATGAACACCGAATTTTAAATCGCTCCGACGCGCCGCCGCGATCGCTTTCCCGATCATTTCGGCCAGGTGCTCGCCGGCATCGTCATTGTTCATCGCCGCGATGATCTCCGTGCCGGGCGGCATCGCGCTCGCAAACCATTTTATCAAGCCCGGCTGGCGCGGATTCATTTCGCCGGCCACGCTCGCATACCGCGTGTTGTGGTCGTTGAAAATTTGCGCGTACGAAAGCACCTCGACGCCGCTTTCACAGAACACCCAACGGTTGTCGTCGGTAAAATTTCCGTTCGACAGCCACAGCCCTTTTTCGCCGAATTTCGAGAAGCCGGTGAAGTTGTTATTTTTCATTTCGTATCCGCAACAGCCTTTGTCATCGACATGCGGAAAGACCGCATTGCGGTAGCTGTCGCTGAAAATGCTGCCGGCAAAGCGCGGCGACGTGAGCAGGGCAGGGGAGATTCCCCGGACTTCCTCCAGATACGGATGATGGTCCGTCGCCTGCATCCGCAGCAGCGCGCGATCGACCTTGCCGCGATCAGCGCTGCTTTTTTCAAGCGGCCGGTGAAATGCGGGATCTTCCACGACCGCGCCAATCCACGGCCGCAATTCCTTTCGAACGCCGCCTAACGATCGGCATTTTCGCCGGAGCGCGAAATCAATGATCGTGCCGTTGTCGGCATCATCCCTGACGTTGAAATAAACATAGTGGCCGTCGTTCTCGCGCTTGATGATGATCTTGTCGCCAGCGTCATTGCGCATCACGGCCGAGCCGCGCCAGCTCTCGTTGCGGTCCAGGCTGTAGCCCTCCGACGCGGCATAAGCCCGCAGGTCGAGGCGCTTGAATTCTTCCAGCTCGTTGTCCATACCACCCATTTTGCAGGATAATCACAAACAGCTCCTTAAAACGCGCAATTTCAGCCCAGGTTCAGGCTGTGTGAGCGGAAGGGCAGGGGAGGCAGGTTTTCAGGGGTAAAATTTCACCGCATCCAGCGACGAAATTTGACGCCAGAAATCGCCGATCTTCTGGAAAGCAAAGACTGCTTGGCAGTGTAAGGAGCTCGCCGTGGCGCTCCGCGCCACAAGGGAAGGGGACGCTGCACGCACAGACGCCGCGAAACCAACAGCCGGCGTCGGAAATGAAATGAACGCGGTCACTGTGCGTGACAGCGATCTTCGATTAAGACCGCCGAAGCCGACCCGCATGTGTGAAAGTTTACTTGTGGGCTACAATTCGGCGTAAAAACCACCTAACATGCGAGCGGGGGAATCCACTTCGCATTAGCCAACATGAGCCAAGTCGTCATCGAAAATCCGATCATCAACTCACCTTTCAGTGAGCCCGACCGGCATTTCCGCTTTTCGGACGAAGGAATCACCAATGACATCGACGAAGGCCGCCGATCGAGCTCGTACTTCGTGCCGATCGCCAAGTCGAAGAAAAAAGGCGCTAACCAGCTTCAGTTCGATACTGAATGGACCAAAGACCGCATCGAAGAAAACAAACTCGTAAATGACATTCGCCGGCGCGTGGCGATGTGGCGCAAGGGCGGTTATGTCGGCGTGACGCCAACGACCGCGCACTTGCTTGCCTACTGGACCGATCCCGATCGCGAAAAGAAACTGTTTTTCTGTCAGATCGAAGCCCTCGAAACCGCCATCTACATCACCGAAGTCGCGCACAAATACGGCGATGCTTGGATAGAAAACAAACTTCGCGAGGCAAACGACAGCTCGAATCCAGGGTTGCCGCGCACCGCGCTGAAAATGGCAACCGGCTCCGGCAAAACCGTCGTCATGGCGATGCTCATCGCCTGGCACACGCTCAACAAGCGGGCTAACCCGCAAGACGCCCGCTTTTCTGATACCTTTTTGATCGTCACCCCCGGCATCACGATTCGTGACCGGCTTCGCGTTTTACTGCCGAACGATTCGGAAAATTATTACCGCCAGCGCGACATCCTTCCGGTCGAATTGCAAGAGCAGCTCGGCCAGGCCAAAATCTCAATTACCAACTTCCACGCCTTCCAGCTCCGCGAGAAAGTGGCGGCCGGCAAGATAACGAAATCCATTCTTGCGAACGGACAATCGAGCCCGTTCACAGAAACCCCCGATCAAATGGTGCGCCGCGTTTGCCGCGAATTGAGCACCAAGAAAAACATCATCGTTCTTAACGATGAAGCGCACCATTGCTACCGCCGCAAACCAGACGGCGAGGACGAGACGCTGACCGGCGAAGATCGCGTCGAAGCCAAGAGCCGCGAGGAAGAGGCGCGCATCTGGATTTCCGGCATAGAGGCTGTGAAAGCGAAAATTGGCGTGAAGGCGATTTACGACCTTTCAGCAACTCCCTTTTTCCTGCGCGGTTCAGGCTATCCCGAAGGCACGTTGTTTCCTTGGGTCGTCTCTGATTTTTCGCTGATTGACGCCATCGAGGCCGGCATCGTCAAAGTTCCGCGCGTCCCCGTCGCGGATGACTCGATGACAGGCGAGCAGCCCACTTATCGCGACCTTTGGCTGCGCATCCGTGAAGACTTACCCAAGGCACGCAAAACCGAAGAGCTTAGCGCCGAACCGAAACTCCCCGTCGAACTGCAAGGCGCGCTCCTTAGTCTGTACGGCAACTACGAGAAATATTATCGGCTTTGGGAGCAGAACACCCAGGCCCGTGCGCGTGGAATCACGCCGCCTGTTTTCATTGTGGTCTGCAACAACACCAGCGTTTCCAAGTGGGTTTTTGACTTCATCGCCGGCTGGGAAAAACAAATCGGCGGCCAGATGATGGTTCAAGCCGGCCAGCTTCCGATCTTCCGCAACGACGACGGCCGGGGAGCCTGGCTGCACCGGCCAAATACAATCTTGGTGGACAGCCACCAGCTCGAGTCTGGCGAATCCATGAGCAACGATTTTAAAAAAATTGCCGCTCGTGAGATCGAGGAATTTAAAACCGAATATCGCGCCCGCTTTCCCGGCCGCGATATTGAAAATCTGACCGACGAAGACCTGTTGCGAGAAGTGATGAACACCGTCGGAAAGGCCGGCAAGCTCGGCGAACACGTCAAGTGTGTGGTGAGCGTCTCCATGCTGACCGAAGGTTGGGACGCAAATACTGTCACCCACATTCTCGGCGTGCGTGCCTTCGGAACGCAATTGCTCTGCGAGCAGGTCGTCGGTCGTGCCTTGCGGCGCATGAGCTACGCCGCCAACGATCAGGGGCGTTTCGACCCTGAATATGCCGAAATTTACGGCGTGCCGTTTTCCTTCATTCCATGCAGCGGCACAACACCCGATCCGAAGCCCGGCCCTTTGCCTACGCGTGTGCGCGCTCTCGAAAACCGGATTGCCTGCGAAATCGTTTTTCCACGGCTTTTAGGCTACCGCTACGACATCGCCGGCGAGCGATTGACCGCCACATTTTCTGACGAATCCAACCTGGCGCTATCAACTGCGGACATTCCAACCAAAACCGAAAATGCGCCGATTGTCGGCGAATCCAGCATTCACACACTTGATGATCTCAAACGACGCCGGCCTAACGAAGTCGCCTTTTTGCTCGCGAAGCTCACGCTAGAAAAATATTTCCGCGATGATGAGGGCAACGATAAACCCTGGCTGTTTCCGCAACTGTTCGGCATCGCCCAACGTTGGCTCGCCGAATGCGTCACGCTGAAAGACAACACTTTTCCGCAGCTTCTCCTGTTAATCGAGTTCGCCCACGACGCCGCCGATCGCATTTACAAGGCCATCGTTGCTTCGACCGACAACACGGCCGCGCTCAAGCCGATCATGCGGCCGACCGATGCTATCGGTTCGACCCGCTACGTTGACTTCGACACAACGCGCCCCGTTTTCGCCACGCGTGACGACAAGTGCCATATCTCACACGTTGTCGCCGACACTGACTCCTGGGAGCAGAAAATGGCCGAAGCCCTCGAAGCCATGCCCGAGGTCGTTCGCTACGTGAAAAATCACAATCTCGGCTTCACAATTCCTTACGCGCTCAACGGTGAAGAAAAGAACTACATCCCCGATTTCATCGCGTGCATCGACGACGAACATGGACCCGATGACTTGCTCAACCTGATTGTCGAAGTCACTGGCGAAAAAAAGAAAGACAAAGCTGCTAAGGTTGCCACAGCGCGCACCCTTTGGGTGCCGGCCGTCAACAATCATGGCGGCTTCGGTCGATGGGGCTTTATCGAAGTCGCCGACCCGTGGGATGCACAAAATCTTATTCGCGGCTTTTTGAAACAGGCGCAGGCGGATTCAACAAAGGAACTCGTACATGCCTAAGAAAAAGAGCGGCCCGACGAAAATCGAATCGATCCGCCACAAGGACAAACGCCGCAACATCCCGACCGAGGAGCTCCGCGATTTTGTCGCGGACGATGAACTCACGCCGAAGTCGATGCTTTATCCGCGCGATCCGTCGCTCGACCCCCAGCTTGTTTGGAAAGGCAAAGACGAACAGGACCGCGAAGACCTGTCGGTTCCGGTCGTGCCGATTTACATACAGGAGAAAATTCATCCGCAGGCAATTATCGATGCCTTGCCTCGCATCGAACAGGCCGGCGACGATCAACCCAACTTATTCGCCGATTTCAACGGCGGCCCCAAGGAGTTCGAGCAGAAAATCGACTTTTATCACCACGAACAGAACTGGTCTAATCGGCTGATCCTTGGCGATTCCCTTCTGGCGATGACATCACTCGCCGAAAAGGAAGGACTCAAGGGCAAGGTTCAGACGATTTACCTCGACCCACCGTACGGAGTTAAATTTGGCTCGAACTGGCAGGTGAGCACGCGGAAGCGTGACGTAAAGGATGGGAAGGCTGAAGATGCCACCCGCCAGCCGGAGCAAGTGCGTGCGTTCCGCGACACTTGGAAGCTCGGCATTCACTCATACCTCGCCTATCTGCGCGATCGACTTGTAGTCGCGCGCGATTTGCTCACAGAAAGCGGCAGCGTTTTCGTTCAAATCGGCGACGAAAATGTTCATTTGGTCCGCTCGCTGTTGGATGAAGTGTTTGGCTCAGAAAATTCATGTGGGCTAATTCAATTTCAAAAAACAACTGGAGCAGGCAGTCCCGCTATCGGCACAGACGTTATCGCGTCAGTTGTCGATTACGTGCTTTGGTATGCGAAGAACGCTGAATCGGTGAAATATCGACAGCTTTATGTCGAGAAATCCCTTGGTGAAGAAGGAACAACTCAATACGTGAACGCGCAGTCGCCTAATGGCGACACTGACCGTCGCCTCACTGAAGAGGAATTGAGGAATCCCGACACCATCCCTGAAGGCTGGAAGGTTTTTGCATCAGACAATCTCACGAGCCAGTCTGCGGGCGAAACGACGCTCTTTGAGTTCGACGTTAACGGCCAGAAGTTTCGCCCGGGAAAAGGCGGGTGGAAAACGAACCTCAAGGGCATGAAAAAATTGGCAGTCGCTCACCGTTTGAAGCCGATTGGAAATTCACTCATGTATCGCCGTTTTTTCGCCGATTTTCCCGTATCCCCGATCAACAATTTATGGCGTGACGTGCTTATCACGGGTTTCTCGGAGCAGAAAGTGTATGTCGTGCAGACCTCAAGCAAAGTTCCCGAACGCTGCATATTGATGACGACCGACCCAGGGGACTTGGTGCTCGACCCGACGTGCGGGAGCGGGACAACCGCGTATATGGCCGAGCAGTGGGGACGGCGTTGGATCACGATGGACACCAGCCGCGTCGCCGTCGCGCTCGCGCGCACGCGCTTGATGGCCGCCAGGTATCCATATTACCTGCTCGCCGATTCGCCCGAAGGCATCAAGAAGGAAGCGGAGCAGACGGGCAAAATGCCGCCAGAATACAAGACAGAAGGCGACATCAAAAAAGGGTTTGTCTATAAGCGCGTGCCGCACGTCACACTCAAATCCATCGCCAACAATCCCGACATCAAAGAAGGCATGAGCCGCGAGGAGATTGACCGCGCCATTGCCCGCCACGCCGATACCGAGTCGCTCTACCACCTGCCTTTTCAAGACAACAAATACGTCCGCGTCTGCGGACCATTTTCTGTAGAGAGCCTGTCGCCCCATCGCGTGCTTTCCGCCGCGAGTGAGAACCAGGACGGCGCGGTTTCCGATCGTGAAGGTCGCGAGCAGCAGGATTTCGCCAGCATGATTATCGACAACCTCAAAAAAGCTGGTGTCCAAAACACGCGCAAAGCGGAGCGCCTTACTTTTGATCGATTAGACCCCTATGCCGGCGCGTGGCTGCACGCGGCCGGCGAATACACCGACGCAGAAGGGAAGACCCGCCGCGTTGCTGTCTCGATTGGCCCCGAGCATGGCACACTCGGCCCGCAGCAGGTCAAGGAAGCCGCCAAGGAAGCCGTCCAGGGTGTCGGCTTCGACATGCTGATCGTCTGCGGCTTCGCCTTCGATCCTCACGTTGCCGAAGAAGTGAAGCGTTACGGCAAACTGATCGTCCTGCCGACGAAGATGAATCCCGATCTCGCGATGGGCGATGAATTACTCAAGAAAACCGGAGCAGGAAATCTCTTCATGGTTTTCGGCGAGCCGGACGTGGACATCAAAAAGAAAAACGGCCACATCGTCGCCGAGATTAAAGGGCTGGACGTTTACGATCCGACCACCGGCCAGATTCGCAGCTCATCTACCGACGACATCGCTTGCTGGTTCATCGACACGAATTACAACGGCGAGAGCTTCTTTGTGCGCCATGCTTATTTCACGGGCGCACAGGAACCCTATGACAAGCTGAAACGCGCTCTGCGCGCCGACATCGACGAAGCCGCCTGGAGCAGTTTATACAGCACAGTCAGCCGGCCATTCGACAAGCCGGAATCCGGCAAGATCGCCGTGAAGGTCATAAACCATTACGGCGACGAAGTGCTGAAAGTTTTTAAAATCTAGGCCGCCTGTTCCGTCGCAAGCGAACGCGTCGGGCCGGTTCCTGTCGCGGCCGTCGGAGCCACAGCTTCATCGGTCGCAAATACGGCCGTAACAGCCGACCGGGGCGTGACGATAACCGGCCACCAGAAGGGCATACCGCGCCAACCTCTTGCTTCCTCGCCATTCTGGCGCAGCAGCATAAGGACCGGAGCATCCGCGGCTTTTGTCCGCGCCAAGTCCTTTTGCTGTTTTGTATCGGGCGCGTTTGAAAACCGGCCTTCCTCCCTGTATCGCGCAACGTCGCGATCTTTTGCGGTCAGCAGCCACACCTTCTCCTTCAACCCCGCTTTTTTGCAGGTACGCGACAAATGCTCCAACGCTGCGATATGCGCTTCGCGATCGTCGTCCATCGAATCATCGAATTCGAGATTTTCGTAGGCCAGTTTTAACAATTCGACGCCTTCGGCCACGTCGATCAGGATAGGCTCTTGCGAGCCTTTCGTCAGCTTTTCAACGCGCTTATCCAATGCCTCCAGATTTTTTGCGCCGTGCGTCTTATACACAGTTTGAAAACCCGAAAGAATCAGACGCCGGCCGGGCCGGATACTCACCACATCCGAAAACAACAACTTGTTAGGCGAGCAGGGGACCAGCCGATTCGAGGAATCTTTCTGGATGAAGTAAACGCCGCTGTCGTGAGCGCCCGACGTGAACGCCTCGCGCAAGGCAGCGTCGAATTCGTGGATTCGTTTCATTATCTGATACACGTGCTGCGGAGCATAAAACCTCGTTACCGCCAGGTCCGCCGTGGAGCGGGCGCCGTACATGCGTGAATGTTGCAGCACCGTGTCTTGCTGAAAACGGTTAGGATTCCGGCCATAGTAAAACCCAATCAGATCGCTGATCGTGATGCCACGATCAAGGATCTGACCGCCGATAAACATATTGAACGGCGTCCGCAGTTTCAGTTGCCCGTTATCATCGAGCAGCTTCTTAACGTCATTGTCCGAATTGACCTTCGTAATCATAAGCTGTCCCGTGTCCAGCGAATCAATGACGGCTTTTTTTACCTCTTCAATCTTCGGCAGCGCGACGCCTTCGAGCTCGATCGACCGTTGCAGGTCGATATAAGCGGCGCGGATTAATTCGTTGAACAACGGGCTGTCCGCGCGCGCCTGGTCAACCAGCGAATCCCTGATTGCCATAGCAACCTTTTCTTGCCACTCATGCGAGTTGCGGGATTGCTCGGTGTGAAAAAGGAAACTGTACTTTCGCGGCCATTGACCGACCGCCCGTTGTTGGAGCCGGCGAACAGCGCCACCGACAAGGAAAGTAACAACAGCGTCTCTTAGAATGGTGACGTTCTTTTCCGTCAGCACCTTGTCGATCTGGAACCGGCGACGATCTTCTTTTTTTAGAGCGTCGCGCTCGGCTATTGGCACTTCCCGGTAAAAATAAAACGCCGGCGAATCCGGCTCCGTGCTTTTTTCAAAATACTCATCGCCGCCGGCATATTTGCTATGCGTCGGCAGCAGAACGGTGAAGGCCGGCCGCTTCGGTTTGAAGAAGGAGCTCCCATTGACGACGATCTCATCTTCGGGTTGCAGATAAAGAGCGTAGGGCGTCGCCGTCACCTGCAAGAATGCAGAGTTACTCACTAAATCGCGAAGCTGGTCGATTTGCTGCGAGATCACGCCGGCAACACTGACCCCGCTTGTTTTGCGAAAACTGACCGAGGCAAGATCAGCTTCGTCGTCAATAATCAGCACAGATTTTTTCCGCAGGTCCGGATACTGTTCCTGAAACAGTTTCAGCAGCCGGCGCAGGTTATCGTCCTCTTTTTTTACGACAAAGATCAGCTTGCGATTCAATTCGTAGGGCGTGAGGTCGGGGACCGACAAAATGTCGAAGACATCGACCTGATCGGCAGCGATGAAGTCCCGAAAATCTTCTTTCACGCGGCTGAGCGTTTGCTCCGCAAGAGATTTTGTACCCTTGGTTAAAATCACGGCGATGTCGTAGCCGCGATCGAACGCGCGGGCGACCACGCCCAAAAACGCGCGTGTTTTTCCGCTCTGGACACGACCGAGCAGGATGCCCGGCCGTTTTGTCGATGTCGCTTCCTTGAGGAGCTGTTTGACAACCTCTTCGACTTTCTCCCGCAACTCGGGCGGATCGCTCCGATTGCTGGCGAGCTGGTCGTAAAAAAGTTCGACCTCGGCTGAATCACTGGATTGCTGACGCCGCGCCAGCCACAGCTTCACTTGGTTCTCGGAAAAGACGGGGCCTGATTTCAGTTCCGCCAGCGCCGAGGGAAAATCGGGAAAACGCTTGCGCCAGTTGGCGACCGCCGAAGGGCTGACGTTCGCCAGCTCCGCAATTTCAAAAAGTCCGATAAGTGTTTCTGTCATAATAGGCCCCCTAAAGGTTGTGAATGTAGCTTTCAGGGTATGTTAAGTCTATTCACAGACGCCTGTCAATAGCCTTTTCAGCGATTTTAAATCGCGATGCGCTCGACCTCATCGAGCGTGATTTCATCCGTCGTCCGATCGTAGAGTTTTGTCGTGCGCGGGCTTTCATGCGCCGCGATCGCTTGCGCTTTTTCGATCGTGCCGCCATTCAGCAGATAGGCGGTAATTCCGGTAGCGCGGAACGTGTGGCAGTTCGCGCGGGCCTCTAAATTCGCCTGACGAATGCGCCGCTGAATCATCTTGTAAACACTCACGCGATCGAGCCGACCGTCGCCCAGGCCGCGCTCCTTCGTCATGCAGCGCCACAGGGGAGAGCCTTTTTCTTTCTCAATGCCGGCAGCGGCAATGTACGCGTCTAAATATTCCTCCGCGTTGTGATGCACCGGGACTTCGTGCTGTTTGCCGCCTTTTTCCTGCAAACGCAGCCAGCAGCGTTTTCCTTGCTGGTAATAATCCTCGACGTTCATCCCGACGACGGCCGACACCCGCGCGAAACTGAAAACCATCACGCCGAGCAGGGCGCGATCGCGCAGCCCGGACAAGTCGCTCAAATCAATGCTGTCCAGCAGCAGCCGGGCTTCCTCGACCGTCAGCACCGGCGTTTTGCCCTTTTTAACGACGTACTTCGGGCCACGAACCGACGCGGCCGGATTGAAGGGCAGGAAACCGCCCGTCACCATCCAGTCAAACATCATGCGGATCGCCGCAAGATGCTGTTTCACAGTCGGCTTGCTCAATCCGTCGTTTAAAAGTTTTTCGACATAGGCCGCGACCAGGACCGGCTTAACCGTTTTGAGGGAACGGCCGGGCTTGCTGTGCCACGCCAGAAATTCACCGACGGCGCGGCGGTAAGCCGTCCGCGTGTTTTTGTTGCGGATATTCGCCGTGAAAAATTCGATGAAGCGCTCCGCTGCTCCATCGCCGGTATCCGCAACGACGGCCGGCACGAGCCAATCAGGCGACTCTATATTAGAAAGAGCTAAAGAGCCGACCGGAACAAGGGCGGTACTTTTCAAGATTCCCCGCTTTGGAAGTGATGCAACATAACGTCCTTTATGTTACCTCAATTGAATCCACGGTCAAATGCTCGATCGCTCGCCGAACCGGCTGCGGAGATCGACGACCCCCGCAGCTTTCGTTCGACATTTAGCGGCCTTTCTTTCTCGGGCTATCCGGCTTCCTGTTTTCCAGATCGGAAGCAGCGATACTTTTCGCTGTCTTTGAAGATCGCGGATTCCGCAGGACCCGAGCTGCTTTGCTCGCCAATTTTGGTGATGTTCTCGGCATATAGTTTTTCCTTTCTAGTCGCGTCGCACAAAGCGAGGCGGCTCTTTTCTATATGCGTGCTATGCAAGCATTGCAAATGCTTTCTTAAGAAAGCAATTGACCATACCTGCCGGAGCAAGTAAGCTAAAAACATGGACGACTCGAATCAATCGCTCGGCGGTAAAGCCAGAGCCGAAAAACTCGCACCCGAAGAACGGAGTGAAATCGCGCGCGTCGCCGCCGAGGCCAGGTGGGATAAAGAGGCCACCGAAAAAGACAAGCCGCGTTTTCCAAAAGCGACGCATGAAGGCGTCTTAAAAACAGGCGGCATCCCGTGCTTCGTCTTAGAGGATGGAACACGCGTCCTTAGTCGCATTGGTTTTTTGCGGGCGTTGGGCCGGAAAGGCAAAGCGAAGGGTGGTCGCCGATATGACGAGGAATTCAAAACACCAGTGTTTTTAACAGCGACGAACCTGAAACCGTTTATTCAGAAGGAGCTCATCGACAATTCCACCCCGGTTATCTTTCGGCCGAAAACAGGCGGGCCGGCCTACGGCTACAAAGCCGATTTGCTGCCGATGGTTTGCGAAGTTTTTATCGACGCAAAAGATGCCGGGGCCCTGCTCCCGAATCAGGAACACATTTACGAACAATGTAAGATTCTGCTTCGCGGATTGGCCCGCGTCGGAATCACGGCCCTGGTTGATGAGGCCACCGGCTATCAAGAAATCAGGGACAGACTTGCCCTGCAAAAAATTCTTGAGGCGTATATCGCCAAAGAATTAGCAGCCTGGGCAAAACGGTTTCCCGACGAATTTTATCAGCAACTTTTCCGCCTTCGCGGTTGGCAATGGCAGGGCATGTCCGTCAAGCGCCCGATCTTCGTAGGTAAGCTCACCAATGACCTTGTGTACGATCGTCTCGCACCAGGAATTCTTGACGAACTTCGGAAGAAAAATCCGATCGTCGGGACCGGCTACCGAAAACATCGCCATCATCAATGGCTGACCGAGGACGTGGGGCATCCAGCCCTAGCGCAGCATTTGCACGCCACAATCGCGTTCATGCGTGCTTCTAAAGATTGGCCGTCCTTTCATCGAATGATGGACAAGGCCTTCCCGAAGAAAAACGACACGATGCAATTGCCGTTAGGCGACGATTGATCGTCGCACCGCATTAAGCGACGCGTGGACATTCTGCCACCGGCCTTCCGCATGGGATTTGTCATGCACGGCAAAATCGAGCGAGCGCCGGAACTGTTCAAAGGGCCAGGCGACCGACGCGCCGGCCGCTAACAGATCCAGCGCCCCGAAAACTTCCGCTGTCCGCATGTCTTCGTCGCGGCAGCGGTCCAGTGCATCCGTAAGGACCGACAGCGCCTTAGCGCGTGGGCTCATCCCTTAACAATTACACAAACAAATAAAACGATTCCAATAACGATTCCAATCGCGATCAAAGGCCACAGAAAACCGCCAATGACGGCGCAAATCGCTGATGGCAACCAACCCAGCCCGACTCCCAGTAAAAAACCATACGTCGCAATGCAGTAAATCCAGCAGCCGATGAACATAATCGCGCCGGTAATAAAGGCCCCGAATCCATAAATAACTTTCCAGTCCATACCAGCCCACTTCTCGCC
>Ga0193751_1000636_pt1 | contig 25882 bp, 25 predicted proteins | sample L1c2metaG_FD_143050 | JGI IMG/M metagenome (GOLD analysis project Ga0193751, IMG submission 143050) | Soil microbial communities from a riparian zone of the East river system, Colorado, United States - L1c2 | ecosystem: Environmental > Terrestrial > Soil > Riparian zone | place: USA: East River... | reverse complement strand
CGGCTCGGAGGATGGACCGCCTACTACGGCAAGCCCGGCCCAAAAGTGATGCGCATAGGCCTCGAAGCCTTCCGCCGCATCAAATACGGCACCACTCTGAGGCTCGAAAATGTGTGAATCGAATAGCCGGGGACCGGGCTTTCTTGCCCCCGTCGTCTTGCGAAGTTGCCTCCGCGAGACTTGACGCCAGCGTCGGGGCGTCAGGACCACACGACTTTGCCGTCCGCAAGCGCGCGCCATCGTCGAAAGCACGCCCTGCGTCCACCGCATCCCGCCGCAACGTTCGTGACGATTGCGCAAACGCCCCTCTTATCGAGGCGGGATAAGGAGAGATGTACACCTGATTTGCATTTCGGAAAAACAGAAATATTTTTCGAAAGGGGCTGGACAAAAGGGCCGAATATGGCATCGCCAACGTGGCCCGTCGGGCAAATCACCTGGCGCAAGTTGAAGACCGAGATAGTCACCTGTAGGTGGGCAAAGGCGCTTTCGCGCCGTGCCCACCGCGAAACACCTACGTCGTGCCGTCAAGCCCGCGCATGTCGCGTCAATATTTGGCGACGACCGTATCGGACCCGCCGAGGCGATTTGTATTGACAAATGCCTCTACAATACCAGATTGTATAACCGGTTCTGACTAACTCAGAACCGAAGCTTTAGGTTCTTGTTTGACGCGTTTTCTTCACGCGAACCAGGATCCATCCCATGCTTCGCTCGAGAACGCTCTGGCGCAGGATCATGGAATTTGCGGGTTTTGATTGGGATCGTGGCAACCAGAAGAAGTGCCAAAAACACGGGCTCTCTATTGCTGAGATTGAGAGCGTGTTTGATCGGCGTGTTGTGATCCTGCCCGACAAGGAGAATCCCTTGGGCGAACGGCGGTTTCGGGCGATCGGAACCACAGCAAAGGGCCGCAACGCGTTCGTGGGCAGCGCGAGGGCGGTGACGGCGTTTTGATCCGACCGATTAGTGCCCGCTACATGCACAAGAAGGAGGTCGATCTTTATGAAAAAACCTATCCCGACGTTTAAGACGGACAAGCAAGCTGAGGACTTTGTGGCAACAGCAGACCTCACCGACTACGATCTGTCAGGCGGCGAAGTGGTGCGTTTCGAGCTCAAGCGCAAAGACAAATCAGTGAATCTCCGCCTGCCCGCGCAGCTCCTCGAAGCCGTGCAAAATCGCGCTAAGCGCGTGGGTGTGCCCTATCAGCGCTTTATTCGGATGGCGCTTGAGCGTGCCCTGCACGATCCGAAGTAAAATGCTCCGATGGCGAGTGATCTACCGCTTCCTCATCATCTCCCGCAATTCGGTCTTCAGCACCTTGCCGTAATTGTTCTTCGGCAACGCGTCGAGATAGACGTAGCGCTTCGGCCGCTTGAAACGCGCGATCGAGGCGAGGCAATGCGCATCCAGGCTGGCATCGTCAGCTACCGCGCCGTTTTCCAAGACCACGCAGGCGACGACGATCTCGCCCCAGTCGGGATCGTGAACGCCGATCGCCGAGACCTCGCGCACGTCCGCATGCGTGAGTAGCGCCTCCTCCACCTCGCGTGGATAGATATTGGTGCCGCCGGAAATGATCACGTCCTTGGATCGGTCCGACAGCGTCAGGAATCCGTCTTCATCCAATCGCCCGACGTCGCCGGTGCGCAGCCAGCCGTCCTTCAGCGTCTCCGCATTGGCTTTCGGGTTGTTCCAATAGCCGAGCATGACGGCGGCGCCCTTGGCTTCGACTTCCCCGGTTTCTCCCGCCGGCAGCGGCTTTCCGTCCGCGCCCGTGATGCGAACCGACATGACGCTCTGCGCAGGACCGACCGAGGCCAGGCGCTCGAGATAGCGCGGATGATCGGTCCGCGCGTGCCATTCCCGGCTCAACGAGGTGATCGTCATCGGCGATTCGCCCTGGCCGTAGATCTGCACAAAGCGTTGGCCCATGGTTGCGATCGCCTCCCTGATGTCGGCGAGATACATCGGCCCGCCGCCATAGATGATGGTGCGGATGCCCTCGCCCTTCTCGCCGCGCCGCTTGGCGGCATCGACCAGGCGTCGAACCATGGTGGGGGCGGCGAACATGACGACGTTGTCGAGCTGCCGGCCAAGGTTGAGCACCTCATCCGGATCGAACCCGCCCGATTCGGGAATGACGTGCCGCCCGCCCACGCGGACATGCGGGAAATTATAAAGGCCCGCGCCGTGCGAAATGGGTGCGGCGTACAGCGAAACGTCATTCGGCGTCGCATGATCGACATCGGCGAGATAGCACAGCGACATCGCCACCAGATTGCCGTGGCTCAGCATCACGCCCTTCGGCCGGCCGGTGGTACCGGAGGTGTAGAACAGCCAGGCGAGATCATCGACCTCGCGCGGCAGTGGCGCCGGCGCGCCGTCGTTGTCGCGAAGAGCACGGTAGGTATCGCTATCCATTGATAGCGTTTTCATCGCCGCCGGCAGATCGCTCTGCGCCTCCATCAACGCTTCGACCGTATCATCGGAAACGAAAGTCAGTTTGGCGCCGGCATCGCTGCATATCCATGCCGCCTCGCGTCCGTGCAATTTGGCGTTGATCGGGATCGCGACCGCGCCGGTCCACCAGATGCCGTAGAGGCATTCGAGGTATTGCGTGCGATTGGTTGCGAACAAGGCGACGCGCTCGCCGGGGGCAATGTCGTAGTCGCGCGCCAACGCGGCTCCGATGGCCGCGGCGCGCCGGGCAAAGGTGGCGTAGTCCGCGTCGAGGTCGAAGCCGGTCAGAAGCGCCGGCGCCTCGGGGCGAAGACGCGCCGATGCCGCAAGCCATTCGGCCACGTTCATCGCTTAGGCCCCATAGGACGTTTACTTCGCGGGCTCCAGCACCGAGACATAATTGGCAACCGCAGCCCCGCCCATGTTGAAGATGCCGGCGAGTTTAGCATTCTTGATCTGCATGCCCTCGGGCGCTTGCCCGACCAGCTGCATCGCGGTCATCACGTGCATCGAAACACCGGTGGCGCCGATTGGATGACCCTTGGCCTTTAGGCCTCCGGAGGGATTGATCGGCAGCTTGCCGTCCTTCTGGGTCCAGCCTTCCTTGATGGCGCGGGCGCCTTGCCCCCTCGGCGTCAGCCCCATCGCCTCATATTCAATCAATTCGGCGACGGTGAAACAGTCGTGGGTTTCGACGAAGGAAAGATCGGAAAGCTTGATACCAGCCTTCTGCAGCGCGCGCGCCCAGGCCACGCTGCAGCCTTCGAACCGCAGGATGTCGCGCTTCGACATCGGCAGGAAATCCTGGGCGTGGGCAAGGCTGCGGAAATTGACCGCCTTGCCCATCGACCTCGCCGTTTCCTGGTCGGTCAACACCAGCGCCGCCGCACCGTCTGACACCAGCGAGCAATCGGTGCGCTTCAACGGCCCCGCCACGAACGGATTCTTCTCGCTTTCGGAGCGGCAGAATTCGTAGCCGAAATCCTTGCGCATCTGCGCATAGGGATTGGCGACGCCGTTCTTGTGGTTCTTGGCCGCGATCATCGCCAGGGCATCCGACTGGTCGCCGTATTTCTGAAAATAGCCTTGCGCGATCTTGCCGAACACGCCGGCGAAACCGCCGGGGGTGTCGCCATCCTCCGGCAAATACGAGGCGCGCAGCAGGTTTCGGCCGATCTCGGCCGGCGGCGTCCGCGTCATTTGCTCGACGCCGACCACCAGCACGATTTTCGCAGCCCCCGCGGCGATCGCCCTGACGCCCTGGTGCACGGCGGCCGATCCGGTGGCGCAGGCATTTTCGACCCGGGTGGCGGGCTTAAATCGCAGCTGCGGATCGGCCTGCAGCACCAGTGCGGCGGTGAAATCCTGCGGCGAGAAGCCGGCATTGAAATGCCCAAGCACGATCTCGTCGACATCGGCGGCGGAAATACCGGCGTCCGCCAGTGCATCGTTGGCGACGCGGACCACGAGGCTCTCGACCGTCTCGGTATCGAGCTTGCCAAACGGCGTATGCGCCCATCCGACGATGCTGGCTGTCATGGTCGATCTCCTCTCAATATCGGCGAAAATATCAGGCGACGAACTTACCACCAAGTTCGTCCTCGATGTGAATCCGGATAATGTCGTCAAAGCTCTTTTCGGCGGTCGTAAATCCGAGCTGAAGCGCCCGTTGGGGGTCGAAATTGCGCGGCCAGCCCTCGACGATACCCATAATAAAGGCATCCGGCTCGCGCTTGATCCGGCCCGCCACCTTGTCCCCCGCCACCCGTTTCAAGGCGGCAATCTGTTCGCCGACGGTCGCCGACAGGCCCGGCATGGTCAGGTTGCGGCGGGCGCCGACCGCAGCGGTGTCCATGGTCGCCGCATGAATCAGGAAACCCACCGCCGAGCGCGGCGAGGCATGCCAGTGCCGCACCTCTTCCGATACCGGCAACAGCGCCTCCTTGCCGGCGAGCGGTTCGCGCAGGATACCGGAAAAGAACCCCGAAGCCGCCTTGTTGGGAAGGCCGGGGCGAATGCAGATGGTCGGCAGGCGGATGCCGACGCCGTCCATGAAGCCGCGGCGCGAATAGTCGGCGAGCAGCAGTTCGCCGATTGCCTTCTGGGTGCCGTAACTCAGGAGCGGCGTAGAGAAGAACTCATCGCCGATAGCTTGCGGAAACGGCGCACCGAATACCGCGATCGAAGACGTGAACACTACCCTCGGCTTGTAACCGCCGCCGACGAGCCTGATGGCATCGAACAGCATCCGCGTGCCGTCGAGATTGATGCGGTAGCCCTTGTCGAAGTCGAGTTCGGCCTCGCCGGAGACGATCGCCGCCAGATCGAAAATGATATCCGGTCGATCGGCGACCAGCTTGTCGGCGGCGCCCGGCACGGCGAAATCGCACGTCACGGTGTCGACCGGAAATCCCGCTTTGGCGGGGGCGGCGGGCGCGACCACGTCCTGCAGCGTCATGCGGGTGATGTCGCGCTTGCCAAGATGGCGATCGCGCAACAGCCGCTCGGTCAATTTGCGGCCGACCATGCCGGCGGCGCCCAAAACCAGAATATGCAAGACCCACTCCTCTTACCTAGTCGTCATTGCGAGCCAACGGGTCGCGCGAATGCGCGCCCGATGACAGGCTCCACGAAGCAATCCATTGGACTACGGCTGATATAATGGATCGCTTCGTCGCTTGTCTCCTCGCGATGACGTGTGTTCCTCAAGCGATCCTGGATCGAAGCTAGGAGGACGACTGGGTAGTCACTCTTTCACGGCTCCGGTCATCGCCGACACGTAGTGCTCGACGAAGAACGCATAGAGGATCACCAGCGGCAGCGAGCCCGCCAACGCGCCCGCCATCAGCGAACCCCAGCGATAAATATCGCCGTCAACGAATTCGTTGACGATCGCGACCGGTACGGTCTTGTTCTGGGTCGATTGCAGGAAGGTCAGCGCGTAAATGAATTCGTTCCAGCACAGCGTGAAGCAGAAGATGAACGCCGAGATCAATCCGGGAATCGCCAACGGCAGCACAATTTTGATCAGGATTTGCCAGCGGCTGGCGCCATCGATCAGCGCGCACTCTTCCAGCTCGAACGGGATGGTCTTGAAATAGCCCATCAAGAGCCAGGTCGAAAATGGGATCAGGATGGTTGGATAGGTCAGGATCAGCGCCAGCGGCGAGTCGAACAGGCCGTACTGGAACACGACGGTGGCGAGCGGAATGAACAAGATCGACGGCGGCACAAGGTAGGAAAGGAAAATCAGCCCGCCGACCCACTGCGCGCCGCGATAGCGCAGCCGTACGATCGCGTAGGCGGCAAGCACGCTGGCGAAGACCGACAGCACGGTGGCACACACCGCCACATACATCGTGTTCCATAGCCAATGCGGATAGTAGCTTTCGAACAGCAGCTTGTGGATGTGCTTGAACGTCGGATTCCAGGTCCAGAATGGATTGAACTTGTCGAGATCGAGCAGCTGCTCGTCCGGCTTGATCGCCGTCAGCCCCATCCAGTAAAACGGAAACAGCAGGATGAACACGATGATCGCCAAAGGCAGATAGAGCGTGACGAGGCGGCGCGGCACCGACTGCAGATAGCTCATCCCCTCGCTGTGATCGTCCATCGCGACCGTCGGCGAAGAGCCCGACAGCACGGCTTTGAGATCGATCCGCGAGGTCGGAAGATCAGTCATGACGCAAGCCTCGTGTCCCGCACGCGGTGCAGCGTGTAACGCTGCTCCGCAGATGCGGGACCCATGTTTGTGGAAGAGTGATGGGTCCCGGTTCTGCAGCGCAGCGTTCCACGCTGCGCTGCGCCCGGGACACGGAGAGTGACGAGATCAGTCATTGTTCTCTCCCTGCTGCCACTTCCGGCAGCGCGCGCGGGGCTTTCCCCGTTCGCGCCAAAAAACAAGCGCAGCGCCGCGGGGCTTAGTCATTGTTCTCTCCCTGCTGCCACTTCCGGCGCTGCAGCCCGAACCACGAAACCATGATCGCGGCAAGCAGGAACGGGATCATCGCGCTTGAGATCGCGGCACCTTCGCCGAGCTGGCCTGCGATGATGGCGCGCTGATACGACAATGTCGCCATCAGATGGGTTGCGTTGACCGGACCGCCGCGCGTCATTGCCCAGATCAGCTGGAAGTCGGTGAACGTGAACAGGACGGAGAACGTCATCACCACCGCTATGATCGGGGTCAACAACGGATAGGTGATATAGCGGAACATCTCCCACCTGCTGGCGCCGTCGAGCGTCGCGGCTTCATAGAGCGATGGCTGCACCGTCTGCAAGCCCGCAAGCAGCGTGATCGCCACGAACGGAACGCCGCGCCAGATATTAGCGAAGATCACGCAGATACGCGCCCAGGTGACGTCACCGAGGAAATTGATGTTTTGCGTGATCAGGCCGAGGTGCTTGAGCGACCACGAGATGATCGAGAATTGCGAATCGAAGATCCACCAGAACGCCAGCGCGGACAGCACCGTCGGCACAATGAAGGGAATCAGCACGAGCGCGCGCAACATCGCCTTGAACGGCATATTTTCGTTCAACAACAGCGCGAGATAGAGACCCACCGCAAATTTGATGGCGCTCGCAACAGCTGTGTAGAGCAGCGTATTGAAGACCGAGAGCCAAAAGATGGAATCGCCCCACAGCCACTCGTAGTTCTCGGTTCCAATGAACACGCCTGGCCGCCCGATGCGCGCGTCGGTGAACGAAATCCAGATGCCGAGGCCCAACGGATAGGCCAGGAAAAATATCAGGAACCCCATCGCCGGCAGCATGAACCAGAACCCGAGCCAATTTCGGTTGGTCTTGAGCAGCTCCCACGCCGTGGCTTCGCGAAGCTGCGGCTTGGCCGTCCGGGGTTGCAGCGCGATGTCAGCCATGAACGAAATCCCTAAGCCTCGGCGATGCCGTCTTCGCCGGTTCATGCGATAGATCGAACGGGCCGCAACGCGGTTGCAGCCCGCCCGATTGTATTCTCAGCGGTAGATGCGCTTCAACTGCCGCTCGCAGTCCGAGATCGCGCTCTTGGCGTCCTTGGTGCCCGTGCAGTAGTTCGCAAACATATCGACGACCAGGAAGTCCGCGATAGCGGTCGCCGCCTTTTCGCCGGGCGTGCCGATGCCGGACGCCGGAAGCGCGCGCTTGCTGGCCTGGCTGAACACCTGGTTCTTCGGGTCGGCGGTCCACACCGGCGCGGAGTCGTAGGCGTTCAGCGTGTGCGTGAGATAGCCGCGCGCGCCAGACAGCCACTTCTCGAAGTTCTCTTTCTCCAGCATAAACGCGACGAAAGCCTTCGCAGCGTTCGGGTATTTGGTGAAGTTGAACGCCAGGATCGGAACGGCGAGTTGCAACTCGGTCGGCTTACCGACTGGACCGACCGGCATTAGGGCGTGATAGGTGTCCTCGGCAAGATCCTTCTTGGTTGGGTCGTCCTTCGCGGCAACGTAGATCGAGATGCCGTTCGCGGTGCAATAGAGCTCGCCCGAGAGGAACGCCTTGTTGTTGGAGGAGTCATTCCAGGAGGCAACGCCGGGAATGAAGGTATCGGACAGCGACTTGCAATATTCCAACGCCTTCACCGTCTCCGGTGAGTTGATGATCACCTTGTCGCTCTGGTCGACCGTATAGGCGCCGTGACCCCACAGTACCCAGTGCAGCCAACCATTGGCGTCGCCGGTGGCATGCCCAAGCGCGTAGCCGGCCGGGGTGTTGTTCGCCTTGAGCGCCTTGCACATCGCAAGGAAGCCCGGGAAGTCGGTAGGGAACGTGCTAAAGCCCGCTTTGTCTGTGGCCGACTTGCGGTAGGTCATGTAGCCACCGATCGTCGCCACGGGAATGCCGAGCCAATCGTCGCCGCGCTTACAGGTCTTTGCGGCCGCATCGGTCCATCCGCCGTACTTCTTGCCGAGGTAGTCGGCGACGTCGTTCATCTTCAGCACTTGGGTCGGGAATAATTGGGGCAGCGTATGCAGGCCCCAGGCGAGGTCGAGGCCCGAGCCGGTGTTTGCCGCGACCGAGGCCTTCGGCTGCACGTCCTCAAAGGACTCACTGAACACGTTCATCTCGGTTCCGCTCGCCGCCTTGAATGCCGCCACCATCGCATTGAACGCGTCATCCTCCGCCGGCACGAAGCGCTTCCAACGCATGACGGTGAGCTTGGCGCCCGGCTCCGCTTTCCATGGCGCCGATTGCGCCCAAGCCTTTGCGAATTCGAAAAGGGCCGGCCCGGTAAGCGCGCCGGCCGCCGTCAGCGCGGTGCCGCCCTGAAGAAGAGTGCGGCGGGTAAAGTCGTGCATCGTCTATCCTCCCTTTGGTGTTTCTTGGTTTCTAGGCATTCATCCGCTTGCCGGTGGCCTCATCGAACAAATGCACCACCGAGGGGTCTGGTTTCAGCCGGATCCTGTCGCCTGGATTAAATTGGTGACGCTCCCGGAAGACGGCAACGACCTGCTCGCCGCCGAGCTTGGCGAAGACCTGGGTTTCCGATCCGGTCGGCTCGACCACCACGATCTCGGCTTCCGCGCCGTCGTCTGCGATGGTGAAGTGCTCGGGCCGCACGCCGAACACCGCGGGTCGGCCGTCCGAATTGGCGGGCGCCGACTTCAGCGGCAATTTCACGCCGTTCGGACCCTCGAAAATGGCGCCGCCGTTCACCCTGATCTTTCCTTTAAGGAAATTCATCGCTGGCGAGCCGATAAAGCTCGCGACGAACTGGTTATCCGGCCGATCATAGAGTTCGAGCGGGGAACCGATTTGCTCGACGATGCCCTCGTGCATCACCACGATCTTGTCCGCCATGGTCATGGCCTCGATCTGGTCATGGGTCACGTAGACGATCGTGGTCTTCAGCCGCTGGTGCAGTTCCTTGATTTCGGTGCGCATCGCCACGCGCAGCTTGGCGTCGAGATTGGACAAAGGCTCGTCGAACAGGAACACCTGCGGATCGCGGACGATGGCCCGCCCCATCGCGACGCGCTGGCGCTGTCCTCCGGACAATTGCCGCGGATAGCGATCGAGCAGCGGCGTCAGCGCCAGGATCTCCGCGGCGCGATTGACGCCCTTGTTGATCTCGTCGGGTTTGGCCCCCCGCAGCTTGAGCGAAAAGCCCATATTGTCGGCGACCGTCATATGCGGATAGAGCGCATAATTCTGGAACACCATCGCGATATCGCGCTCTTTGGGCTGGATATTGTTGACGACGCGGTCGCCGATCGAAATCGTGCCCGAGGTGATGTTTTCGAGCCCCGCGAGCATCCGCAACAAGGTCGATTTGCCGCAGCCGGAGGGGCCGACCAGCACGACAAAAGCGCCATCCTCGATCGGTACCGACACGCCGTGCAAGACTTCAAAGCCGCCAAATGATTTTCGCACGTCGCGGATATGCACAGACGACATAAATTCCCTCCCGAATAAGGCTTTAGATCATGATGCGATCAAACGGAATCGCGTCATGATCTCATCTCTTTGTTTGAGCATGATCTTTTCGGAAAACAGGTTTCCACTTTTCCGGATCATGCTTTAGCCCGCGGTGACCGCCGCGGTGGTCCTCGATTTGACCGGGTCATACCAGACTTTTTCAGTGCTGTCCTCGGATCAAAGTCGTAGGCGTGCGCCTCGGCCGCCAACGTTGCGAAGCGCGCGGTGACATGCAAACATTGGCCGCCAAAACGAAGATTTACGCCCGAAAATAAGGCGTGTGCGCTGCGGGAGAACCCATGAACAAGCCGCTTACCGGCGTCACCAGGCGCAAACTCCGCTCCAGCGAGTGGTTTAACAATCCGCACAACCCCGGAATGACCGCGCTTTACCTGGAGCGCTACCTCAATTACGGCCTGACCCGGCATGAACTGCAATCCGGCAAGCCGATTATCGGCATCGCGCAGAGCGGCAATGACCTGTCGCCCTGCAACCGCCATCACCTTGAACTGGCGCACCGGGTCCGGGAAGGCATCCGCGCCGCCGGCGGGATCGCGATGGAATTTCCGACGCATCCGATCCAGGAGACCGGCAAGCGCCCGACCGCGGCGCTTGACCGCAACCTCGCCTATCTCGGATTGGTCGAAATCCTGTTCGGCTACCCCCTCGACGGCGTGGTCCTGACCACCGGCTGCGACAAGACCACCCCCGCATGCCTGATGGCGGCGGCAACCGTCAATTTGCCGGCGATTGTGCTGTCCGGCGGGCCGATGCTCAACGGCTGGCACAATGGCGAGCGGTCGGGTTCGGGAACCGTGGTTTGGAAGGCGCGCGAGCGGTTGGCCGCGGGCGACATCGACTACGAGGAGTTCATGAACATCGTGGCCTCGTCGGCGCCCTCGGTCGGCCATTGCAACACCATGGGCACCGCCTCGACCATGAATTCGCTGGCCGAGGCCTTGGGCATGTCGCTGCCGGGCTGCGCCGCGATCCCCGCGCCGTACCGCGAGCGCGGTCAGATCGCCTATGAGACCGGCAAGCGCATTGTGGGGATGGTCTGGGAGGACCTGAAACCGTCCGACATTCTGACGCGAAAGGCGTTTGAGAACTGTATCGTCGTCAATTCGGCGATCGGCGGCTCGACCAATGCGCCAATCCATATCAACGCGCTCGCCCGCCATGTCGGCGTGGAACTTTCGATCGACGATTGGCAGAAGTTCGGCCACGCCATTCCGCTCCTGGTGAATATGCAGCCGGCTGGCTTCTACCTTGGCGAGGAGTTCCATCGCTCAGGCGGCGTGCCGGCGGTGGTGCGCGAATTGATGGCGTCCAAGCGCATCCATGAAGACGCCATGACCGTCAACGGCCGCACGATGGGCGACAATTGCCGCGATGCGCCGAAGCCTGACGGCGACGTGATCTGGAGCTACGACAAGCCATTGGTAAAGGACGCCGGCTTCCTCGTCCTGCGCGGCAATTTGTTCGATTCCGCCATCATGAAGACAAGCGTGATCTCCAAGGAATTCCGCGACCGCTATCTGGTCAATCCCAAAGATCCCAACGCCTTCGAGGGACGCGCGATCGTGTTCGAGGGGCCGGAGGATTATCACGCGCGAATCGACGATGCATTGCTCGATATCGACGAGCATTGCATCCTGTTCGTCCGCGGCACCGGCCCGATCGGCTATCCCGGCGGCGCCGAGGTCGTGAACATGCAGCCGCCGGCGGCGCTGATCAAACGCGGCATCCTGTCGCTACCCTGCATCGGCGATGGCCGCCAATCCGGAACCTCCGGCTCGCCGTCGATCCTCAATGCCACGCCTGAAGCCGCCGCCGATGGTGGCCTTGCGATCCTCAAGACCGGCGACAAGGTCCGCATCGATCTCAACAAGGGCAGCGCCAACATCCTGATTTCCGACGACGAGCTGAAGAAGCGGCACGCCGAACTGAAGACCAAGGGCGGCTTCCCCTACCCGGCCAGCCAGACGCCGTGGCAGGAACTCTATCGCTCAACCGTTGGCCAACAGGCCACCGGCGCCTGCATGGAGTTTGCCACACGCTACCACGACATCGCCGGCAAGGTCGGAGTGGCGAGAGATAATCATTAGGGCGCAGTCGTCATTGCCGGGCTCGACCCGGCAATCCATCATTCTTCAGAAGATGATGGATACGCGGGTCAAGCCCGCGTATGACCAGAAAATTTGACGACGACTTGTGGGAGAACAACATGTCAGATCGCCTAAAGGGCAAGCGCGCATTCGTCACCGCAGGCGCAGCTGGCATCGGCCGCGCCTCGGCCATCGCCTTTGCGCGCGAGGGCGCAACTGTTTTTGCCACCGATATCGACGAAAAGGGTCTGGCGACACTCGCCAAGGACGGCGTCTCCGACGTGGCGCGGCTCGACGTGCGCGACACCTCGGCGATCGCAGCGTTCGCCAAACGCGTCGGCGCGATCGACATTCTGCTGAACGCGGCGGGCTTCGTGCATCACGGCACCGTGCTCGATTGTTCCGACGAGGACTGGGATTTCTCGTTCGACCTCAACGTCAAATCGATGCACCGGACGATCCGGGCGTTTCTGCCGGGCATGCTGGAGAAAGGTCGCGGTTCAATCGTCAACATCTCGTCTGCGGCGGGCGTCTTCAAGGCCGCCCCCAATCGCTACGTCTACGGCGCGACCAAGGCCGCGGTTGCCGCGCTGACGCGTGCGGTCGCCGCCGATTTTATCACCAAGGGCATCCGCTGCAACTGTATTTGCCCCGGTACCATCGAGACGCCGTCGATGCTGGGCCGCGCCGCCGCCGCTGGCCCCGGCGGACGCGAGATGTTTGTGGCCCGGCAACCGATGGGACGGCTCGGCACCGCCGAGGAAATCGCCGCGCTTGCGCTTTATCTCGCCAGCGACGAAAGCGCTTTTACGACAGGCGTTGCGCATATCATCGATGGCGGCTGGACATTGTGAGTCCTTACCTCTCCCCGCTCTTTGCGGGGAGAGGTCGGAAACTGCGCGAAGCGGAGTTTCAGGGTGAGGGGCAAGACACGGTGTGCAACTCATCTACGCCATTCGCGGATCGAAAAGCCCCTCACCCCAACCCTCTCCCCGCAAAGAGCGGGGCGAGGGAGCAGACTTCCGCAGCCGCAAGAGCGATTACAGATTCGAATGAAAGGACGTGTCCCATGAACAAGATCGATTTGAACGGGCGCTGCGCCGTCGTCACCGGCGGCGCGCAGGGTTTTGGGCGCGCGATCACCGAACGTTTTGTCAGTTCCGGCGCCAGGGTCGCGATCTGGGATCACGACCGGCCATTCGCCGAGAAGACGGCAAAGGAAATCGGCGCCGGCGTCACCGCGTTCAAGGTCGACGTGTCGGACCTCGCCGCCGTCGAAAAGGCGCGCGATGCAACGCTGGCCGCCTTTGGCAAGATCGACATTCTCGTCAACAATGCCGGCATCGCCGGCGTCAACAAGACCGTATGGGAAACCGACCTCGAGGAATGGCGCAAGGTGCTGCGCATCAATCTCGACGGGCCCTTCATCTGTTGCAAGGCGATCGCGCCCGTGATGATCAGCCAGGGTTACGGCCGTATCGTCAACATCGCCTCCATCGCCGGCAAGGAGGGCAACCCCAACGCGGCCCACTACTCGGCCTCCAAGGCCGGCCTGATCGCATTGACAAAATCGCTCGGCAAGGAGCTTGCGCAGCACGACATCCTGGTCAACGCGGTGACACCTGCCGCGGCGAAAACCGCGATCTTCGACCAGCTGACGAAAGCCCACATCGACTTCATGCTGTCGAAAATTCCAAAAGGTCGATTCGTTCTGGTGGAAGAACTCGCGGCAATGGTGGCGTGGCTGGCCTCGGAGGATTGCGCGTTCTCGACCGGCGCGGTGTTCGACATCTCCGGCGGGCGCGCCACGTATTAGCCGTCATTGCGAGCGTAGCGAAGCAATCCATACTGCCCGAGCGACATACAAAGGCTGGATTGCTTCGTCGCTTCGCTCCTCGCAATGACGTTGAGCGCATCCCAAATCATGCTAGCGTCCTCCATCCGTCCAACCGGTCAGGACATCCGTGAACATCACCCTCTATGACGTGTCGGTCTGGGTTTTACCGCTCGTCATCGCCATTACCTTTCACGAGGCCGCCCATGGCTTTGTCGCGCACCGCCTCGGCGACAACACGGCTTTTGACCTCGGCCGCGTCAGCTTCAATCCGCTCCGGCACATCGATCCGTTCGGTACCCTGATGATGCCGGCAATCCTGCTGATGGCGCATTCGCCGTTTCTGTTCGGCTATGCCAAGCCGGTGCCGGTGAATTTCCGTGCCCTGCGCAGCCCGCGGATCGACATGGTCTGGGTCGCGCTGGCCGGCCCCGCCACCAATATTGCGCTGGCTCTGCTTGCGGCAGCGGCGTTTCATGTGGTGGATTTCATGCCGGCAAACGCCGCGCAGTGGCTTACCGACAACCTGAAAAATGCGGTGGTTATCAACGTCATCCTTGCAATCTTCAACATGCTGCCGATCCCGCCTCTGGACGGTGGGCGGGTTGCGGTCGGATTGCTGCCGAGGATGCTGGCGGTGCCGCTTTCCCGGCTGGAGCCGTTCGGGATGCTGATCCTGATCGGAATCCTGATCCTGCTGCCGCTCACCGGTTCGCAGTTCGGTCTAAATCTTGATGTTATTTCGGCGATACTGCGGACATCGACCGGCTTTGTGATTCAGTTGATCCTTGCGGTAACGGGGAACGCATAGCGACCAACGTTTTCGAGCGAAGGGAGAGCCGGTTCGCGTAGAAAACGCATCACATAGACCCAAACCCACTGGGAAGAGCAGAGGCCATTTTGATCAAGGCAGCCGACATGATGATCGCGCGACGCGCCGATACCAGGGCGAGAGCGGATTTTGCGACCTGGAACATGATGGCGAAACTCAATGGCACCTCCTCGCTACCGCCTGAGGCCCAGACCTTCCTCGATCGCTACAAGACGCTGCTGAAGGAAAAGAGCCAGGCGGAGGCGACCGAGGCCGTCATCTATCTCATCTACAAAAGCTACTATGAGGAGATGGGCGGCGCTGGCGAACCACCCGATGTCAAGGCCCATCCGGTCGGCCAGGTGAGAGGCAACGTCACCACCTTCAAGCGTCCGCCTCCCCAGCGGGCCAAAACCGCCGCTGGTTCACAACCAAAGCCCCGGCTTCCGGTCGCGCTGATCTTTGCCTGCCTCGTCGTGGTCTATACCGGCTTTCGGTATTTCCTGCGCTGAGCGCGCCGCTGCCGCTCCAGCCGCGCTCACGCTGGAGTCCGGATCAAGCTCTAACTGCCTTCAGCCATGCGCCTTGACCTTGAAGATCACCGGCAGGGTGAAATTCAACCCCTCATCGGCCACCGCCGGCGGAGGCTGCGGGACGGGATCGGATCGCCGGACCATCGCGAGCGCCGCCTCGTCGAAGGCCGCATCGCCCGATCCCCTGACGATGCGCGTCGAGAGAACATGGCCCATCCGGTCGAGCACGAAACTGACCACGATCTCGGCGCTCTTCTGTAAACGATCCGAAGGGTAGCGCTTGTGGCGGTCGAGATGGGCGATCAACTCCTTTTGCCAGGTGGCGCGCAGGCGCTTTTCGCTCGCGCCGCTGCCCAGCGCGGGCGCGACCGAACTTGGTCCCTCCGGAATGGCTTCGGAGCTCGGCGTTGCGGTTGCCTCGGCGGCGACCGACTCTATCGAGGCCGAAGTCTGCACTTCGGCGATTTTTGCATCGTCTTCCTTCGGTTGGTTTGCGGCGTTCGGTGTCACCACGCGATCGGGATCGTCGCCTTCGGTCGGAACGTCCTTTGGAAGCTCGCTCTCCTTGACCTCGGCCTTCTGCTCGGCGAGCGCGGGTGACGCCACCGAAGCATCCATATCCGGACCCGGTGGCAGATCGGTCGCCTCAAGATGGGGCGATGTCATTTCGAGCCCGATCTCGATCGCCGGTGCGCCGAAAGTGTCGTCGGGTTCGACGGCACGCAGATGCGCCACCGCCAGCGCGGCACCACCGACGTGCAGCACAAGCGCGCCCAAGGCTGCGAAAATCCACAGCCGCCGCGAAGGTTTTGGTTCGGTGTCGAAGTCGGGCATCGCGATATATCAGCCACGTAAGGCTTGGAGATTCAAGAGCTGAAATCAAAAGCATGATCCGGAAAAAGTGGGAACTAGTTTTCCGAAAAGATCATGCTCAAACAAAGAGATGCGATCTGATCCGATTCAACCTAATCGGATCAGATCTAAGGCTTCGGGTTCTCAGAAGCCGAAGGCGGTGCTGCGGATTCCGCAACGCCCTCGAGCGCGACCAGCTTGATCTTCGCATAGCCGCCCGCGCGCAGGATTTCGAGCACGTCCATCATCTCACCATAGGGTACAGAGCGATCGGCGCGCAGGAAAATGAAGCGATCCTTGCCGCCGTCGGCCATCGCATCAAGTGTGCGAACGAGATCGGCGCGTTTGACCGGGCTTTCTCCGATCGCCACCGCCAGATCGGGCTTTATACTGACGTAAGTCGGCTTGTCCGGCTTCTTCTGTGGCATCGCGGTCGACGACGGCAGGTCGACCGGGAGGTCGACGGTCGACAGCGGCGCCGCCACCATAAAGATGATCAGAAGAACGAGGATGACGTCGATGAAGGGCGTGACGTTGATCTCGTGCGTCTCCGCGAAATCGGCGTCGTCATCCAGTTCCGTATCGGTGATCGAAGCGCTCATCATCTACTCCGCGGCGCGCGTATTCTTGCCGCTAACATGGGTGCGATCGAGATCGCGCGACAGCAGCCGTCCCGCAGCACCCGACGAGCGGCCGACCAGTTCGAGATAAGATCTCGTCACCCGCGTGAAGTGATTATAGATGATCACGGCGGGGATAGCTGCGGCAAGGCCCAACGCCGTAGCCAGCAACGCTTCGGCGATGCCAGGTGCGACGACGGCGAGATTGGTCGTCTGCGACTTCGAAATGCCGATGAAGCTGTTCATGATGCCCCACACGGTGCCGAACAGCCCGACGAACGGCGAGGTCGCGCCGATGGTCGCAAGCAATCCCATGCCGAGCCGGATCCGGCGCGCTTCGGCGCGCGCGATCTCGGCAAAGCTCGATGCCGCCCGTTCCTTGATGCCGGCGTCACTGGAAATTCCCGCCGACAGCCGCGCCTCGCGCATGGCGGCCGCCAGCAGCGAGGACAATACGCTGCGGTCGGCTCCGAGCGCGAATTGCGCCTCCGCCAGCGATCTTGCATCGCCGATCCTGCCGAGCGCGGCGCGCAGTCGGCGCTGGACCAGAGACAGCTCGATCATTTTTGCGATGAAGATCGTCCACGTCGCCAGCGAGGCAAAGGCAAGCCCGATCATCACGGCCTTCACCAGGATATCCGCCGACAGGAACATCGACCATGGTGACAATTCGCGCAGCGCCACCGTCGTCGATTTCAACGGTCGGCTAACGCCGTCGGCCGGCGTTGCCGTGGCATCGGCAGGCGCAGGTTGGACGGGAGCTGGCGCCGGGGTCACCGTCGGTAGGGCGGCGGCGGGAGCCTGCTGGATTGCAGGATCCGCTTTCTGCTGCGCTGGTAGCGGCGATGCCAGGCAAACCATTGCCAGCGCAATGATGGCAGCAAATACAGCGCGATATGGTGACTTGTTCATATTTCAGCCGAATGCGGGTCAGATCGCGAGGCAGGCACCGCCCCATTAAAGTCGTTGCCGAGCTAGAAACCGGAACGCGGGCCGAATTGGGGCTCCGCCGCCGATGTTATAATATAACATATCTGCGAACGAAAGAAAAGCCTCAATTTCCAGTTTTTCAGCGAACTGCTAGAGCGTTTTCAAGCGAAGTGGAGACCGGTTCGCGTCAAGAAAACGCGTTAAATCAAGAATCTAGAGCCCCGTTTCGATTCAATCGAAACGGAAAAGGCTCTAGTACCCGCTTTCCGAAGTTCGTGATCCGGCTCCGCATCTTCGCAAACGAACTTCGGAAAGCAAAGGGTACTAGCAAGCTTATAATGCTAGTGCCGCTTTTCGATTTGAAGTTCCTGTTCGAGTTTGCCGCGGGTGATGCAGGAACTTCAAATCGGCGGCACTAGCCGCCGCACCGTTATTTGGCCGCGACGTTGCCGGGGGGCTCGGCGATAAGCTTGATCCGCTCCTTGATATCTCTCAGCGTCTTGAGGCTGGTTTCGATGGTCGCGATCGGAACGCCTTGCAGCACGTCGCTCGCAATGGCGTCGCGCAGACTGTCGAGATCATCGGCCAGCTGGCGCCCGCTCGCCGTGAGAAACAGGCGGTTCGCCCGCCGATCCCTGGGGTCGCTCCGGCGCTCGACGAGGCCATGTTCGACCAACCGATCAAGCAAGCGCACCAGCGAGATCGGCTGCAGTTCAAGAACGTCCGCCAGGTCCACCTGGGATAGCCCTTCCTGCTCGCGCAACCGGAACAGAACAATCCACTGCGCCCGCGTCGTGCCTCGGCCCTTGGCGCGGTGATCGATATAGTTTCGCAAAAAGCGCGAACTTTCGACAAGCTGTGTAATGAGTTGTCTTTTCAGATCGAGAGACATGCGTTCCACGACCCCTAAGATTGCGAATTGTTTAGGATTCCCAAGCTATAGTGTGTTTACACATTAAGTGCACGCATATTATATCTGGAATCTCTATGAACCTTTTTGAAGACCCGCTACTTCTTATTTTTTGAACGTGCAGGCCGGCATGAACAAGTCGCGGACAATGCGTTGGATTTTGCTGCTTCTGGCCGTCGCCGGGGTGGGCTATTTCGGCTGGCAGCGATTTCGCGGTGAGAACCAAGAGGCTGCGGCGAACAATGCGCAGAAGACCGCCCGCAACGCGGTTCGGGTGACCGTGGCACCGGTCGAGAAGACCGACTTTCCGGTTTATTTGACGAGCCTGGGAATCGTTCAGGGTTTCAACACCGTCGTGGTGCGATCTCGCGTCGACGGCCAGATTGACAAGATTGCCTTCAAGGAAGGCCAGGTGGTCAACCAGGGCGACCTGCTCGCCGAGATCGATCCGCGGCCGTATCAGGCGGCATTGGATCAGGCCAAGGCCAAGAAGGAGCAGGACGAGGCCAATCTGGCAAATATCAATCTCGATCTGGAGCGCTTTATCAAGCTCGGCGAATTCGCGACCCGGCAGCAGCTCGATACCCAGCGCTCCAACGTGCGGCAATTGACGGCCCAGATCGCCGCCGACGCCGCCGCCATCGCCAACGCACAGACCCAGCTCGACTACACCGCCATCAAGGCGCCGATCTCCGGCGTCGTCGGCTTGCGACAGGTCGATATCGGCAACATCGTCAACGCCGCGACGCAGACCGGTATCGTCACGATTGCACAGATCGAGCCGATTGCCGTGATTTTCACCGCGCCGGAAGAGCAATTACCCTATATAAATGAGGCGCAGGCTGTTGCGCCGCTCAAGACCATTGCGATCACGACCGACGGCAAGAAACCGCTCGCGGAAGGAAAGCTGGCGGTGGTCAACAATCAAGTCGACTCGACCAGCGGCACCATCCGCCTCAAGGCCGTGTTCGACAACAAGGATCATGCATTGTGGCCCGGCCAGTCGGTATCGACGCGGCTTCTGGTCACGACGCTGAAGGATGCCACCGTGGTTCCTGATGATGCGATCCAGCATGGCACCGAGGGCCTCTATGCTTTCACTGTCAACCAGGACAACAAGGCTGAGTTACGCAAGGTGAAAGTCAGCCAGTCGATCGACGGACGCTCGGTGATTGATTCAGGCCTGTCGCCAGGACAGCAAGTCATTACCGGTGGCCAGTTCAAGGTTCAGCAGGGTACCCTCGTCAGCACGGCCGTTGCGAGTTCGGATCCGGCGCAATCCAAGGTTCGGCAAGAATGAGCGAGGGGATTTCAGCACCCTTTATTCGCTACCCGATCGGCACCTCGCTGATGATGGCCGGTATTCTCTTTGTCGGCCTCGTCGCCTATCCGCTGCTGCCGGTCGCGCCATTGCCGCAAGTCGACTTCCCGACCATCCAGATCACCGCACAACTGCCCGGCGCAAGCCCTGAAACCATGGCCTCGTCGGTGGCGCAGCCCTTGGAGCGGCAATTTGCGCAAATTCCCGGCATCGCCCAGATGACTTCGACGAGTTATCTCGGGACCGCCGCCGTCACGATCCAGTTCGACCTCAACCGCAACATCGACGGTGCCGCCAACGACGTCCTGGCGGCCATCAACGCCGCCGGCGGCCAGCTGCCGAAGAACCTTCCCACGCCCCCCACCTACCGCAAGGTCAACCCGGCGGATTCGCCGATCCTCTTGCTGTCGGCAACCTCGGACTCGTTGCCGCTGACCACCGTCAGCGATTCTGTCGATGCCCAGCTCGCCCAGCAGATCAGCCAGATCTCCGGCGTGGCGCAGGTCGTCATCGGCGGCCAGCAAAAACCCTCGATCCGCATCCAGGTCGATCCGGCGAAACTGGTCGCCAAGGGCTTGTCGCTTGAGGATGTGCGCAATCAGATTGCGATCACCACGGTCGACAGCCCCAAGGGCAACATCGACGGCGAAAAGCGCGCCTTTACGATCTACGCCAACGACCAGATGCTGGACTCGAAGGACTGGAACGACGTCATCGTCGCTTACCGCAACGGCGGTCCCTTGCGGATTCGCGACATCGGCCAGGCGGTGACGGGACCGGAAGACGCCAAACAGGCCGCCTGGGCCAACGGCAAGCGCGGCGTGTTCCTGGTGGTCTACAAGCAGCCCGGCGCCAACGTCATCGATACCGTGGACAAGATCAAGTCGCTGCTGCCGCGGCTGGTGGCCGCTATTCCGGCAGCGATCAAGATCGACGTCATCAGCGATCGTACGCTGACCATTCGCGCCGCCGTCGAGGACGTTCAGTTCACGCTGCTGTTGACCATCGCGCTCGTCGTGATGGTCATCTTCGTTTTCCTGCGCAACTTCTGGGCGACGGTGATTCCAGCCGTGACCGTGCCTCTGGCGCTGCTCGGCGCCTGCGCGCTGATGTGGGTATTCGGCTATACGCTCGACAACCTTTCTTTGATGGCGTTGACGATCGCGGTCGGATTCGTCGTCGACGACGCCATCGTGATGCTGGAAAACATCACCCGTTACGTCGAGGAAGGCGAGAAGCCGCTTGCCGCAGCATTCAAGGGCGCCAGTGAGATCGGATTCACGATCCTGTCGATCAGCATTTCGCTGGTCGCCGTGCTGATTCCGCTGCTGCTCATGGGCGGCATCATCGGACGCCTGTTCCGCGAATTCGCAGTGACACTGGCGATGACGATCTTCGTGTCGATGGTGGTCTCGCTGACGCTGACGCCGATGATGGCATCCCGCTTCCTGCGCTCGCATAGCGAGGCCCCCAAGCACGGCCGGTTCTACCAATGGAGCGAGCGCGGCTTCGACGCGATGCTGAACGGCTATGAGCGCGGGCTCGACCTCGCGATGCGCTGGCGGTTGACGACCCTGGTGATTTTCTTCGTCACGCTGGGATTGTCGGTTTATCTGTTCGTCATCATTCCCAAGGGCTTCTTTCCCCAGCAGGACGTCGGCCTGATTACCGCAACATCCGAAGCGTCGCAGGATATATCGTTCGCAGCGATGAAGCAGCGGCAGGAGGCCCTTGGGGCGATCACGATGGCTGATCCGGCGGTCGCGTCAGTGGCAATGGCGATCGGCGGCAACGGCAGGGCCGGCAACAATGGCGCCGTGTACATCACCCTGAAACCGCTCAGCGAACGCGACGCCTCCGCCCAGCAGGTCATCTCCCGTCTGCGCCCCCAGCTTGAAAAAGTCGATGGCGCACGCCTGTACATGCAGGCCGCGCAGGACGTGCGGCTCGGTGGCCGGCCGACCCGGACACAGTTCGAGTTCACGCTGCAGGATGCCAACCTCGACGAGCTGAACGAATGGGCGCCCAAGATCCTGAACAAGATGAAGACGCTGCCGGAGCTGCGTGACGTCGCCACCGACCAGCAGACCCAGGGAACGACGCTGCAGCTGAAGATCAATCGCGACACCGCCTCGCGCTACGGCATCCAGCCGCAATTGATCGACGACACGCTTTACGATGCGTTCGGCCAGCGGCAAGTGACCCAGTATTTCACCCAGCTCAACAGCTACCACGTGATCCTGGAGATCCTGCCCGAGTTGCAGGGCAGTTTCGAAACGCTCGACAAGCTCTATGTCAAATCGCCGACGACCGGCGATCAGGTACCGTTGTCGGCATTCGCGAGCTGGACCAGCGTGCCGGTCCGCCCGCTCTCGATCAGCCACCAGGGCCAGTTTCCGGCGATCACGATCAGCTTCAACCTCGCGCAGAACGCGGCGCTCGGACAAGCGACCGAGGCCGTGCAACGGGCGATGGCCGATCTCGGTGCGCCCGCAACCCTCAACTCAAGCTTCCAGGGCACCGCGCAGGCGTTCCAGCAGTCGCTCGGTACCGTACCGCTGCTGATCCTGGCGGCGCTCGTGGTCGTGTATCTGATCCTCGGCATTCTCTATGAAAGCTACATTCACCCGCTGACCATTCTGTCGACGCTTCCCTCGGCCGGGGTTGGCGCGCTCGCGATCCTGATGGCGTTTGGATACGACTTCAGCCTGATCGCATTGATCGGCATCATCCTCTTGATCGGCATCGTCAAGAAGAACGGCATCATGATGGTCGACTTCGCGATCTCGGCCGAGCGCGACGAGCATCTGACCCCGGAACAGTCGATCCGAAAGGCCGCTCTGCTGCGGTTTCGTCCGATCATGATGACGACGATGGCGGCGATGCTCGGCGGCGTACCGCTGATGCTGGGCACGGGGACCGGATCGGAGATCCGCCAGCCGCTGGGCTACGCGATGGTCGGCGGCCTCATCGTCAGCCAGGCGCTCACCCTGTTCACCACGCCGGTGGTTTATCTCTATCTCGACAGGCTCTCGAACGCCTTTTCGAACTGGGGACGCTCGAAGGATGATGACGACAGCCATCTCGCCGAGCGTGGCGCCGTCAAGGAAGCTGCCGAGTGACCTGGCTTTGATGGGTCGCCGCCGCATCCGCCGCCTACGACAAATCAAATTAGCGGATGGGTCGGCGCCACCTTGCTGCATTGTCGCGACGCAAAGCACCTCGAGGCTCTGGGGCGTGCGAACTTCGGCTTTGGGACCCTAAGTCGTCTCGCGCTTGCCAAGCCCGGGACTGAACGGTTAGAAGGGCTCACCCTTGGCAGGATCGTTGGTCGGTTCAGGTAAAATGGCCGGCATCGCAATTAACCAATTGATGCTGCTTGGTTTATTGGGGAATGGTGTAACGGTAGCACAACGGCTTTCGGGCTAAGCCGTTGAAATCTCTCACCTGGTTTTGCAAACCCCCTCCATTTTGATCCGGCTATTTCCGGTCACTTCTGAGACGTTTGCAAAACTCTTCTCGTTGTCCTCGGTGTTGAGCAGATTAGCGCCTGTCGTCATTTAGGGGATTCGCAAATCATCTGAAGCGTGATTCATAGGGAGCCTTCTTTAGGGGGCTTTGCGATGAAGCGCTATGGATTGCGCGACGACCAGTTTGCGCGGATTGAGAATCTTCTGCCGGGCCGCCCCGGCACGGTTGGCCGCAGCAGCGAGCTTGGCAACCGCCTGTTTGTCGAGGCGGTGATCTGGAAATTCCGTTCAGGCGCTCCGTGGCGTGATTTGCCGGAGCGCTTTGGTGACTGGAAGAACATCCACAAGCGCTTTTCACGCTGGGCCGCGAGCGGGGTTTGGGAGAGTCTTTTCAAGACCTTGGCCGATGATCCGGACAACGAATACGCGATGATCGACGCCACCATCGTCAGGGCGCACCAGCACAGCGCGGGGGCCCGTAAAAAGGGGGTTGCGACCAAGCCATCGGCCGCTCGCGCGGCGGCCTTACGACGAAAATCCACGTGATCGTCGATGCGCTTGGCAATCCACTGGCGCTCAGTCTCACCGGTGGCAACGCTCACGACATCACCCAAGCGGAACCGTTGGCGGCCCAAGTCGAGCCCCAAGCCCTTCTGGGCGACAAGGGGTATGATGCCGACAGCTTCATCACCAGCCTTGAGGTGCGCGCCATCAAAGCTGTCATCCCGCCCAGATCAACCCGCAAGGTAAAACGAGCCTGTGATTTCGCACTCTACGCCGAGCGTAATCTCGTCGAGCGATTCTTCAATTCCATCAAGCACTATCGAGGTATCGCGACACGCTACGAAAAAACTGCGCGCAACTTCCTTGCCGGACTGCACCTGGTCTGCGCACTCGTTTGGCTTAAATGACGACAGGCCCTAGTTCGTTGATGGCGAAGCTGTCATCCTAGGGGTTGACGGTGTTCCCGATTTCAATGTCCTGCACTCGCGCAAGCACGATGACGAAGTCCAGCCGTATGCCTTCGACATCCTGACGCTCGATGGCGCGCAAGACCAATCTGGCGCGGCTACTCGCGCGACGGCCATTTTCGTGTTCGCCAGGCACGGGTGCTCTTCGGCGGGACCGTGCTCGCGAGCGTGGCGGGCGAGCAGCCGCGTGGTCCACAATTCGTGCGGATAACCCAGCTCCTTCGCCTTCCGGCACGACCGCGATGTCAACCAGGCTTTCGCTTCCAGCGTGATCGTCGGCTCGCCGAACGACCGCTTTGCGCCAGAAGCGGCCGGTCGTGAGTACTTTCTTGGAATGCCAAACTGCTCAGTCAGTATAATCCGTATGCTCGCGATAGAGCGACACGGAGGGCAGAGCGGCGGAGGCCCTCCGATGTTGTGGACTGCACATCGCGCGACATAGCACTTCGCCAAAGAACAACAAATATGTGAGTAGAACTGAGAGTAGAGCAAGCCGTATCTAAAATTTACTATTGTCTTTCAATTGGTTAAATAGACGTTCGATTCCGGCCAGGATGGGTTACGTTATTGAAAATACAAGAGAATTTTGGCTGACGATCGCGTCTGATTGCATCGGAATCGAACCCGCACAACTACCGGAATCGAAGTCCCTATCTCATATCGCATGCACACTAGAGCAGTTTCCACTTAACTTGAAGCATATCCGGAGTTGCGGAAGTAGTTGGCGCATTCACCTGGCTGGAAGGCATCGAGAAGGCATGCGATGCGGTGCCAGAGGCCCTCGACGGAGCGCTCGGCGGCTTTTCGTAGCAAGGCTTTGAGTTTTGCGAAGAGCTGCTCGATCGGATTGAAGTCCGGCGAATAGGGTGGCAGGTAAAGCAGCCTTGCGCCAGCGGCTTCGACCGCTTCACGTATCCCCGGCACCTTGTGGGCGCTGAGATTATCCAGCACGACGACGTCACCTGGCTTGAGGGTCGGCACCAGAACTTGTTCGACATAGGCGAGGAAGGCATTGCCGTTCATCGGGCCGTCGATAACGCATGGTGCGGTAAGCGCTGTGGAGCGCAGGCCCGCAACAAAGGTGGTGGTTTTCCAATGACCATGGGGGATTTTGCCGACCAGCCGTTTGCCGCGTGGAGCCCGGCCACACAGCCGGGCCATTTTGGTTGAGGTGCCAGTTTCGTCGATGAAGATCAGCCGGTCGGGATCGAGCTTGGGTTGATTGTCCGCCCATGCCGTTCGCGCCGCTGCAACGTCAGGCCGATCCTGCTCGGCCGCTCGAACGCTTTTTTTTGAAGCTGATGCCGTGGCGGTCGAAGAACCGCCAGACCGACCCGAGCCCCGCCTTTTGTTGACGCTCATCGAGCAGACGGCGCTGGATCTCTTCCAAAGTCAGATCGGGTTCCTGCCGAACCAACTCAAGCAGCCAGTCCTCGTGTTTCTTCAGCGGCGATCGGCTCTGGCCCTTGACCGATCTGGCCTCAAAACTCCCGGTTTCCCGCCAGCGCTTCACCCAGCGGATCGCGGTCGCATCCCCAATCACAAACTGCCGCGCCGCCGCCCGGGCCGCTACACCACCCTCTACAACTCGGATCACTCGAACTCGCAGATCGTTCGAATACCCCATTGCAGCCTCCTCA
>Ga0193751_1000635_pt1 | contig 25888 bp, 31 predicted proteins | sample L1c2metaG_FD_143050 | JGI IMG/M metagenome (GOLD analysis project Ga0193751, IMG submission 143050) | Soil microbial communities from a riparian zone of the East river system, Colorado, United States - L1c2 | ecosystem: Environmental > Terrestrial > Soil > Riparian zone | place: USA: East River... | reverse complement strand
CATGATGATCGTGGTGTTGATGTAGGGATTCATGCCCATCGCCACGATGCTGAAGCGGGACAGGCCGCCTCCTGAGAACAGGTCGAGCAGCCCGAGCAGCGCCTGTGAGTTGAACAGCTGGGCCAGGGCTGCCTGGCTTGCCCCGGGGACGGCGACGTTGGCGAAGAGACGGAAGATGACGAGGATGCCGCCGGTGAATAGGATCTTGTTCCTGAGCTCCGGCAGGCGAATCGCGTTGACCAGGGCCTCGAGCAGGTTCATCGACTAGCTGTCCTTTGTCGGAGTGCTCTCTTCGGTTTCTGGTTGCTCGTTTCGCGCCACCTGGCGCCCAGGCTTCTCCCGCGCCTCCGGCGCGGGGGCCCCAGAGGTTGGTGGGGAGGAGTCTTCCTCTGTGATTGTGCGCTTTGCCGTCTTGGCGGCAAGGCGTCTCGGCCCGATCTTCCGTGGCTCGCCGATTACTGTCACGGTGCCTCCTTTCGACTCGATCGCCTCGCGGGCGCTGGAGCTGAAGGCGTGGGCGACCACGGTGAGCTTGCGGTCGAGCGCGCCGGTGCCGAGGACCTTGACGTCCAGCCCGACGCGGACCAGGCCCGCCTCGGCCAGGGCAGCGGCGTCGACCTTCGAGCCGTCCGGGAAGCGCTTCAACTTCGAGATGTTGACCACCGTGTAGATCTTCTTGAACGGGTTCTTGAAGCCGGGCAGCTTCGGAAGACGCTGCGCAAGCGGCATCTGGCCACCTTCGAAGCCAAGGCGAAAGCCTTCGCTGCGAGCGTTCTGGCCTTTTTGGCCGCGGCCTGAGGTCTTGCCTCGGCCCGAACCCGTGCCGCGGCCGATGCGCCGCGCCTTTCGGTGCGCGCCCGCGGCAGGTTTCAGGTCGTGGAGCTGCATTCCCACTGGTTAGTTGCCCCTGTGGTGTTTCTTGTCGGAGCGCTTGCGCCAGATCTTGTAGCGGCTGCGCTTTTGCCGGACATACGGCTGGCCCTCGACGGCGACAAGGAACGCGACTGCCTTCAACATGCCCCGCACGGCGGGGTTGTCGGGCAGCTCGCGAGTCTGGTTCATCTTGCGGAAACCAAGCGACTCCACTGTCGCTCGCAACTGCGGCTTGGCGCCGATGGTGCTCTTCATGAGCGTCGCCTTCAGCATCTTCGCCGGCTCGCTCACTTCGTCTCCACCGGGACGGTCTCGGGGGCACCGTTGGTAGTGCCGCCTTCAGCGCGTTTGTAGACGTTGGCGAGGCGGCGCCCGACGATCTGGTCGATCTCCTTGCCGCGAAGCTCGGCCACCTGCTGGGCGGTGCGCAGCTGCTGCAGGGCAGCGAGCGTCGCGCGCACGGTGTTGATCGGGTTGTTGGTGCCGTGGGACTTGGTGCGGATGTCCTTGATGGCACCGCCGGAGATGACGCCCGTGCCGGGCGCCGCGGGCTTGAGCATGATGCGCGCGGAGCCCAGCTTGAGCCGGACCTCGTGCGGGATCGTGGTCCCGACCATGGGGACGGTGATCATGTTGCGCTTGGCGACCTCCATGCCCTTGCGGATCGCTTCGGTCACCTCGCGCGCCTTGCCGATGCCCGCTCCGACGCGGCCGTTCATGTCGCCGACGACGATGAGCGCGCTGAACGAGAACTTGCGCCCGCCCTTGACGACCTTGGCGACGCGGTTCACGCGAACGACGCGGTCCGCGAGCTCAGACCGCTCCCCGCTGGATTGATACCGGCCGCCACCCATGTTTCTAGACATCTAAAACTCCAAACCCGCTTCGCGCGCGGCATCGGCCAGCGCCTTGATTCGTCCGTGATAGAGGAAGCCGCCCCGGTCGAACACGACGTGCTTGACACCGGCGGCCTTCGCCTTGTCAGCGATCTGCTTGCCGACCTGAGCTGCTTCTTTCATGCCGTTGCCTTTTATCTTCAGCTCGACGGTCGAGGCGGCGGCCACCGTCTTGGCGGCGCCATCGTCGATGACCTGGGCATACAGATGGTTGAGGCTGCGGAACACCGCGAGGCGCGGCTTTTCCGACGTCCCGCTCACGGTCACCCGGACGCGACGGTGCCGCTTACTGCGGCCTACTTTGCGATCAGTCCGCTTGATCATGCTGTTGTTTTGGCGCCCTTGCCGGCCTTGCCGGCCTTGCGGCGGACCTTCTCGCCCCGGTACATGACGCCCTTGCCCTTATACGGCTCGGGCGGCCGAAACCCTCGGATGTCGGCGGCCACCTGGCCGACGGCCTCTTTCTCGATGCCCGAGACCGAGAACTTGGTCTGGTCCTGGACGTCGATGGTGACGCCGGCGGGCGGCTTGAACTTGATGGGGTGCGAGTAGCCCAGGCTGAGCGTGATCTCGTCGCCCTGCTTGGCGACGCGGTAGCCGACGCCGACCAGCTCGAGGTGCTTGGTGTAACCCTCGTTGACCCCGATAACCATGTTCGCGACCAGGCTGCGGACGAGCCCGTGCAGGGCGCGGTGCTTGTAGTCGTCGGAAGGCCGTTCGAACACCAGCTGCCCATCGACCTGCTTGACCGTGATATCGGCCGGCAGGGTGCGCTCGAGCTGACCCTTCGGTCCCTCGACCTTCACGTGGCCGGGTTGAAGCGTGACCTTCACCGGGGCCGGCAACTGAATCGGCAGCTTTCCAATCCGCGACAAGTTCTTTTTGACTCTCCTACCAGATGTACGCCAGATCACCCCACGAAATCTGCGATTTCGCGGGGACCCCGATTTCTGCTTTACCAGACATAGGCCAATACTTCGCCGCCAAGGCCCTGGCGGAGCGCCTGGCGCCCGCTCATGACCCCTTCGGCTGTGCTCAGGATGGCGATCCCGAGCCCGCCGAGGACCCTCGGGATCTCAGTCTTGCGGGCATAGACACGCAGTCCGGGGCGGCTGATCCTCTTCACGCCCGAGATCACGCGCATGCGATCGGGACGGGACTTGAAGATGATACGCATCGACTGCGCGACGCCGTCCGATTCGATCTCGTATCCGGCGATGTAGCCCTCGTCCTTGAGGACGCGGGCGATCTCGAGCTTCAGCCTGGACGCCGGCACACGCACCTCCGGGTGCCGGGCGCTGTTGGCGTTGCGGACGCGCGTGAGCATGTCGGCGATCGGATCGCTGACGATCCCGGCCGGCGCTCGCTTGGGAAGGTTCTTGGCTGCGGTCGTCGCGGTTGTCGGTGCTGCCATCACCAGCTCGACTTCGTCACGCCAGGGATGCGTCCCTCGGCGGCCAGCGTCCTGAAGCAGATACGGCACATTCCGAACTTGCGCAGGTAAGCGCGCGGCCGCCCGCAGATGCGGCACCGGTTATGGAACCGAACCTTGAACTTCGGGTGCACAAGGTCTCGCTTCCAGCGCTCGAGTGAAGACTTCTTCGCCAAACTCTCTTACCTCATTCCTTTTATCTGTCTATCGCTTCCTGAAAGGCATGCCGAGACGCGTCAGCAGGCTGCGGGCCTCATCGTCGTTGCGGGCCGTGGTCACGATCGCCACCTCGAGCCCACGCAGCTTGTCGATCTTGTCGTAGTCGATCTCCGGGAAGATGACCTGCTCCCGCAGGCCTAGCGAGTAGTTGCCCCTTCCGTCGAAGCCCTCCGGGTTGACGCCGCGGAAGTCGCGGATGCGGGGCAGCGCGATGTTCAGCAGCTTGTCGAGGAAGTACCACATGCGGCGGCCGCGAAGAGTGGTCTTGATGCCGATCGTCTGGCCCTCGCGGAGCTTGAATGCGGCGACCGACTTGCGCGCCTTGATCAGCGCCGGCTTCTGGCCGGTGATCGTGACCACGTCGCCAACCGCGGCGTCGAGCGCCTTGTCGTTGTCCTTGGCTTCGCCGATGCCGACGTTGACGACGACCTTGGCGACCCGGGGCACCTGCATGACGTTCTCGTAGTCGAACTCCTTCGTCATCTGCGCCACGATCTTGTCGCGGTAGGTGACCAGAAGGCGCGGCGTCTCCTCCGACTTCGTGCCTGGCGCCTTGGGCGCTGCCGGTTTCGTGTCCTGCTTTTTCTGCTTCTGCTGGACCTTGACCTTGCTCACTGCGCCTCCGTCTTCCTCACGCGCTCGTACGGCTCGTCGCAATGGCGGCAGACGAGAGCGCGCGCCCCTGACTCGAGGATGATGTGCTTGGTCCTCGTCGGCCGCGAGCACGCCGGGCAGACGAGCATGACGTTCGAGTAATCGAGCGGCGCCTCGAAGTCGACGACCCCACCCTGCGCGACACTGACGCCGCCGCGAGAGCGGCCGGCCTTCGTGTGGCGCTTGAGGATGTTGACGCCCTTGACCACGATCTTGTGCTGGTCGGGGATCGTGCGCAGGACCTCGCCGGTCTTGCCCTTGTCCTTGCCCGCGGTGACGACCACGGGGTCGCCAGGAGCAAGGTCGAGCCAGCGGCGCTTCGGTGTTTCTTTGTTCTTAAGCATTTCCTATAGGACCTCGGGAGCGAGACTGATGATCTTCATGAAGTTGCGCTCGCGCAGCTCGCGGGCCACGGGTCCGAAGATGCGCGTGCCTCTGGGGTTGTTGGCCTGCGCGAGCAGGACGGCGGCGTTCTCATCGAAACGTATCAGCGATCCGTCGGGCCGGCGGTATTCCTTGTTGACCCGCACCACGACTGCCTTGACGACCTCGCCCTTTTTAACCTGGCCGCCAGGCTGCGCGGACTTGACGGTGGCGGTGATGATGTCACCCACCGACGCGTATTTGCGGTAGTGACCGCCGGCCACGCGGATGACAAGGATCTCCTTGGCACCCGAGTTGTCCGCGACCTTGAGCCGTGTCTCTTGCTGGACCATTCGATTACTTGGCCTTCTCCACGATCTCTAATACCCGCCAGCGTTTCTCTTTCGAGATGGGGCGCGTCTCGGTGATGCGAACGAGGTCGCCCACGCCGCACTCGTTCTTCTCGTCGTGGACCTTGAACCGGGTCCGCTGCTGCACGGTCTTGCGGTACAGACGGTGGGCCTTCGACGTGCCGATCTGGACGATCACGGTCTTGTTCATCTTGTCCGAGATCACCGTGCCGAGGCGGACCTTGCGCTGGCCGCGCTCTGATGCCCGCTTTGATGCCGTCGACGTCGGGAGGGTTTTCTGGTCGGTCGCCATCACGAAGGCTCCTCGGTCTTGGCTTTGCGCGCCCGCTTTGGCTTGGGTGCCTCAGCCTGTGCTTCCGGCTCGAAGCCTTCATCAGCCGGCTTCTCGGCGACTGCGACGGAGGCGGCCTCGTGCGGCACAAAGGTCACCAGTCCGAGCTGACGCTCGCTGAGCACGGTCATGATGCGGGCGATGTCGTGGCGCACCTTCGAGATCTGGCTCGAGTTCTCGAGCTGGCCGACGGCGTGCTTGAAACGGAGCTCGTAGAGCTCACGACGCGCGGTCTTCATGCGGTCCGCCAACTGGTCCTCTTCGAGCTCCCTGAGCTCGTCGACCTTCATCCGGCACCTCCCGTGGTGACCGACTCGGAGCTGACGAACCTGGTCTTGATGGGAAGCTTCGACGCGGCGAGCTTCATCGCCTCCTTGGCGACCTGCTGCGTGACACCGCCCATCTCGAACAGGATGCGACCGGGCTTGACGACGGCGACCCAGCCTTCGGGGTTGCCCTTCCCGGAGCCCATCCGCGTCTCGGCCGGTTTCTTCGTGATCGACTTATCGGGGAACACGCGGATCCAGATCTGCCCGCCGCGCTTGACGTGGCGGGTCATCGCCCTGCGGGCGGCCTCGATCTGGCGGTTGCTCATCCAGCATGCCTCGACGGCCTGGAGGCCGTAGTCGCCGAACGCGACCGTGGCGCCGCGCGTGGCGATGCCCTGGCGCCGGCCGCGGTGCATCTTGCGGTACTTGACGCGCTTTGGAATCAGCATCAGCTCTTGGCCTTCGTGGTCTTCTTGGGTGCCGGTTTCTTAGCGGCCGTTGCCGGCTTCTCAGCCTTTGGCTCGGCGGTTTTGGCTTTGGCCGCCGGTTTGGTTTTGGGCTTGGCCGCGGTTGTGGTGGTCGTTGGGGCGGACGCTGTCGTGGCTTTCGCGCTGGTTGCCCGGGGACGCTTAGGCGCAGGCTGCGGCTCCGGCGAAGGGATTTCAATTGCGCCCAGGTCAGGCAGCGCGGCCACCTCTGAAACGGGTGTGACCGGCTGCGGAGCGACGTCGACCGGCGCTTCGGGTTGCGGCGCGATCGCCTCGCCGATGGGGGCGCCGTCGCTGATCGGGAGCCGGGCCTTCGTGGTGATCTGATCCTTGTAGAGCCAACACTTGACGCCGATTGCGCCGAATGTCGTCTTGGCGGTGGCTCGGCCGAAGTCGATATCCGCTTTCAGGGTGTGCAGCGGCACGCGGCCCTCGCGGTCCCACTCGCGGCGCGCCATCTCGGCTCCGCGAAGGCGGCCGCCGCAGTAGATGCGGACGCCCTTCGCGCCCGCGCGCATCGTGCGCAGGATCGCCTGCTTCATCGCGCGCTTGTAGCTGATGCGGCGCTCGATCTGCGAGGCGATGTTCTCGGCCACCAGCTGCGCGTCGAGCTCGGGCTGCTTGATCTCCTGAATGGAGATGCGGACGCGGTTGCCGAAGCGCTTCTCGAGGTCCTCACGCAGCTGATCGACCGACGACCCGCCCTTGCCGATGACGATGCCGGGCTTGGCGGTGTGGATGGTGACCGTGAGCTGCGCGTTGGACGATCGCTCCGTCTCGATCTTCGCGATGCCGGCGTTGCGAAGGCGGGCGAGGATGGCGGTCCTCATCGCGAGGTCCTCGTGCAGCATCTTCGTGTAGTCCTTGGGGTTGGCAAACCAGTTCGCCTCCCAGGGGCGGAACACTCCGAGCCGAAATGCGTTCGGGTGGACTTTATGACCCAATTACTTCTTTTCCTCTGGGCGGTCTTCGACGACCGCGGTGATGTGGCAGGTGCGGTGGAAGAACTCGTGCGCCATGCTGCGGCTCACCGGCCGGCGCCTCCGGTACGTCGGGCCCTCGTCGATGAGCAGCTGCTTGAGGACGAGGTCGTCGCGGTTGAGGTTGAAGTTGTGCTCGGCGTTGGCGGCCGCGGACTTGATCGCCTTGGCCACGTCGCGCGCGGCGTGCTTCGGCGAGAACTCGAGGTACGCGAGCGCTTCGGACACTTTCATGCCCTTCACTGAGTCGGCCACCAACCGCGCTTTGCGCGGCGTGCGCCGGACGTACCTTTGAACAGCGGAAACTTCCATCGTCGCCAACTTCTACTTCAATGCCGTCGACTTTTCGGTGTGGGTTCCATGGCCGCGGAAATGGCGGGTGGGCGCGAACTCGCCCAGCCGGTGGCCGACCATGTTCTCGCTGATGAACACAGGGACGTGCTTGCGGCCGTCATGGACGCCGATGGTGTGGCCGACCATGTCGGGATAGATGACCGACGCGCGTGCCCAGGTGCGAATCACCTTCTTCTCGCGCGTTGCATTCAACTTGTCGATCTTGGCCTTCAGCGGATCGCTGATGAACGGCCCTTTCTTCGTCGATCTGCTCATTAGTTACTTGCTTCGTCCTTTCTTCTCACGCCGCCGGATGATCAACTTGTTCGAGGCTTTCTTCGGCTTTCTCGTGCGGTAGCCGAGCGCGGGCTTGCCCCAAGGTGTCTTCGGGTTGCCGCCGGGACCGGTCTTGCCCTCGCCGCCACCGTGCGGGTGGTCGACCGGGTTCATGGTCGAGCCTCTCACCGTCGGCCGGATACCGAGCCACCTGCTGCGGCCGGCCTTGCCGCCCGACTGGTTCTCGTGCTCGATGTTACCGACCTGGCCGACTGTGGCCTGGCAGCGCACGTGAATCCTGCGCAGCTCGCCCGAGGGCATCCTGATGACGGCGTAATCGCCTTCCTTCGCGAGGAGCTGCGCCGATGTGCCGGCCGACCTTGCGAGCTGGCCGCCTCTGCCGAGCGTGAGCTCGATGTTGTGCACGGTCGATCCGACGGGAATTCTGGCCAGTGGCAGGGCGTTGCCGATTCTCACCGGGGCCTCTTCCCCGCTTTCGATCGGGTCGCCGACCTTCAATCCGAGCGGGGCGAGGATGTAGCGCTTTTCGCCGTCCTTGTAGTGGATGAGTGCGATGCGGGCGCTGCGGTTGGGGTCGTACTCGATCGTCGCGACCTTGCCGGCGATTCCGAACTTGTCTCTTTTGAAATCGATCTTGCGGTACAGCTTTCGGTAGCCGCCGCCCTGGTGTCGTGTGGTGATCCGGCCCTGGTTGTTTCTTCCGGCGTGAGTCGGCAGCGACTCGGTGAGCGTCTTCTCGGGTTCGCTCACGGTGACCTCATCGAAGCCGGAGATGGTCATGAACCTTCTTCCGGGGCTGGTCGGCTTGAACTTTCTCAGCGGCATTTTCTATACGCTCCCGAACAGCCCTTCGATTTTCTGTCCTTCGCCGAGCGTGACGATGGCCTTCTTCCAACCGGCGGTGTGGCCGACAGGGCCGATGCGGCGCAGGCTGCGCCGGCTCTTGCCACGCATCGACACCGTGTTGACGTCTCTGACTTTGATTCCCTGCGCTTCGTACTGGTCCTCGAGGGCCTTCTTGATCTCGGTCTTGCTTGCAGACTTCGCCACCCTGAACGTGTACCGCCCCTGCGTGTACAGCTGGTAGGTGCGCTCGGTGATCACCGGGCCGATCACGATTTCGGAGGCGGCGCGAATGGTCATTCGGCCTCCTTCTCCGTCGTTTCGGGAGCGATTCCCTTCGGCCGTGTCGGTTTGCCGAAGTTGTCCTCGAGCAGCCCGAGGCAGTCCTTCGCGAGCAATAAATATGTATGCGTGAAGATGTCGCGGATATTGAGGTTGCGCGCGAGGATGATCTTGGTGCCGGCCAGGTTCTCAAACGAGCGGCTGACGACGAAGTTGGGGGCCGGGAGGACGACAAGCGTGGTGTCGTCGAAGCCGATCGCTTCCATCAGTCCGACCGCGACGCTGGTCTTCGGCTCCTCGATGGCAAACCCGTCTATGACTCGTACTCTGCCTTCGTTTGCTTTCTGGCTGAGCGCGGAGCGAAGCGCGAGGCGCCGCATCTGCTTGGGCATGCGCTGCGCGTAGCTCCTTGGATGCGGACCGAACACGACGGCGCCACCTTTCATGGACGGTTCCCTCGTGCTGCCGTGCCGCGCCCGGCCGGTTCCTTTCTGGCGGTAGGGCTTGGCGCCGCCGCCGGAGACGGTGGCTCGCGTCTTCGTCGAGGCGGTACCCTGGCGCCCGTTGTTGGTCTGGCGCACGAACGCCTGGTGCATGACCGGGGTGTTGACTTGCTCCGCGAAGATCAGCTTCGGCAGCCTGACCTCACCCTGGCGTGCGCCGGCGGAGTCGAAGAGAGGGGCGTCGAGGTGGTCGGCCTCCTTGGCCTTCGCGGCGGCCGCCTTCCTCGTGGTGGTCTTCTTGGTGGCAGTCTTCCTGGTAGCGGTTTTCTCCTCAGCCATCACAAGGGGTCCCCGAAAAATCGAAGATTTTTTGGGGTCATTCAGACCTTCCTACCGGTCGGTTTGCCTGAGGGGCCCTTCACCTTCACCCGCTTGGTCGACTGACGCACGAGAACGAGCGCGCCTTTCGCGCCCGGTACGCCGCCCTTGACCAGGATGAGATTGCGCTCGGGATCGACTCGGACCACCTTGTATGCGCGCGCGGTGGTGCGCTCGTTGCCCATCTGTCCTGACATGCGCACGCCCTTGAAAACACGTGCGGCGTCGGTGGCGCCGATGGCGCCGGGTTGGCGGACGTTCATCGAGCCGTGGGACTCGGGGCCGCGGCTGAATTTGTGCCGCTTGATGAGGCCCTGGAAGCCCTTGCCTTTGCTCGTTGCGGTCACGTCGACGATCTCACCGGCGGCGAAGATTTCCGCTTTGAGCTCCTGGCCCGCTTCGACGCCATCGTAATTTCGGATCTCGACGACGTGGCGGTGAGGCTCGACGCCTGCCTTCTTGAACACGCCCTGCTCGGGCTTGGTGAGCTTGCGCTCGGGAGTCGCCTCGAATGCGATTCGTGCGGCGGCGTAGCCGTCCTTCTCAGTTGTCCTCAGTCCAAGAACACGGCACGGGCCTGCTTCGAGGACGGTCACCGCCGAGGTGGTGCCGTCCGCATTGAAGAGCTGGGTCATGCCGAGCTTCCTTGCGAGCAAGCCCTTCATCTCAGCTCTTGATCTCGATGCTGACGCCGGCCGGAAGACTGAGACGCTGGAGTGCGTCGACGACGCGCGGGTTGAAGTCGAGGATGTCGACCACGCGCTTGTGCGTGCGCATCTCAAACTGCTCGCGCGAGTCCTTGTCGATGAAAGGGCTGCGGATCACTGTGAGCTTGGCGATCTCTGTCGGAAGCGGGATGGGGCCGGCAGTGCGCGCGTTGGCACGGCGGGCGGTGTCGATGATCTTGTCCGCCGCCTGATCCAGCACACGGTGGTCGTATGCCTTGAGCCGGATCCGAATCTTCTGCGCCACGCTGTTAGCCCTCTCCCCTCTTCCTTATTACTTGATGACTTCCGTGGCGGCGCCGGCGCCGACGGTCTTGCCGCCTTCACGAATGGCGAACCGGAGGCCGGGCTCGATCGCGATGGGCTCACCGAGGGTGATCTCCATCTCGACGTTGTCACCGGGCATGACCATCTCGACGCCGTCGGGAAGCTTGACCTCGCCCGTGACGTCGGTGGTGCGCATGTAGAACTGCGGGCGGTAGCCCGTCAGGAACGGCGTGTGGCGCCCACCCTCTTCCTTGGACAGGACGTAAACCTGAGCCTTGAACTGGGTATGCGGCTTGATGGACCCGGGCTTCGCCAGCACCTGGCCGCGCACGACGTCTTCGCGCTTGATGCCGCGCAGCAGCACACCGACGTTGTCGCCGGCCTGGCTCTCTTCCATGTCCTTGTGGAACATCTCGATTGCGGTCGCTACGGTCTTCGTACTCTGAGGGTGGATACCGACGATCTCGACTTCCTCGTTCCGCTTGAGCTTGCCGCGCTCGACCCTTCCGGTTGTCACGGTGCCGCGACCTTCGATCGTGAACACGTCCTCGATCGGCATCAGGAACGGCTTGTCGACCGGCCGCTCGGGCTCGGGGATGTAGGTGTCGACCGCATCCATCAGCTCGAGGATCTTCGGCGCCCACTCAGGATCGCCCTCGAGCGCTTTCAGCGCCGAGATGCGGACGATGGGAATGTCGTCGCCGGGGTACTCGTAACGGCTGAGGAGCTCGCGGAGGTCGAGCTCCACGAGCTCGATGAACTCCTTGTCGTCGACCATGTCGCACTTGTTGAGCGCGACCACGAGCGAAGGGACGTTCACCTGGCGGGCCAGGATGATGTGCTCGCGGGTCTGCGGCATGGCACCGTCGTTGGCGGCCACGACGAGGATCGCGCCGTCCATCTGGGCGGCGCCGGTGATCATGTTCTTTATGTAATCCTGGTGCCCCGGGCAGTCCACGTGGGCGTAGTGGCGCTTCTCTGTCTCGTACTCCACGTGCGTGATCGAGATCGTGATGCCACGGGCTTTCTCCTCAGGCGCCTTGTCGATCCGGTCGAACGGAGTGAATTCCGCCAAACCCTTCTCCGCCAGCACCTTCGTGATCGCAGCCGTCAACGTCGTCTTGCCGTGGTCGATGTGACCGATCGTTCCGACGTTGAGGTGCGGCTTAGTCCGCACGAACTTCTTCTTCGCCACTGTTTCCTCCTAACTAACTCCGCGACGTTGTGCGGCGGCCCACGGCCTCCGCGAGATTCCCAGGCATTTCGGCGTAGTGACCGAACTCCATTGAATATGTGGCCCGCCCTGAGGTCATAGACCGAAGTTCGGTAGCGTAACCGAACATCTCCGCCAAGGGCACGTTGGCCCGGACGTTCTGCGACGTTCCACGCCCTTCCATTCCGAGGATGTGTCCGCGCCGCGAGGCTAGGTCGCCCATCACGTCGCCGAGGTACTCCTCGGGCATGACAACGTCCACCTTCATGATCGGCTCCAGCAGATACGGGCCGGCCTTCCGCATCCCATCCTTGACCGCCATCGAGCCCGCAAACTGGAACGCCAGCTCGCTCGAGTCGACGGCGTGGTACGAGCCGTCGACCAGCGTGACGATGATGTCGATGACCGGGTAACCGGCGACGACTCCCGTCTGCAGCGCTTCGCGCACGCCCTTCTCGACGGCAGGGATGAACTCACGCGGGATGCGTCCCTGCGTGATCTTGTCCTCGAACACGAAACCGGTGCCACGCTCGCCTGGCCTGACGTCGACTTCGGCGTGGCCGAACTGGCCCTTGCCACCGGTCTGTCGGATGAAGCGACCCACGCCGTGCGCCGGCTTCTTGATGGCCTCTTTGTATGCGACCTGCGGCTTGCCCTGGTTGGCGTCCACGCGAAATTCGCGAAGCAGGCGGTCGACGATGATCTCGAGGTGCAGCTCGCCCATTCCCGAGATGATCGTCTGGCCGGTCTCGTCGTCGGTGTGAACCTTGAATGTCGGGTCTTCCTCGGTGAGCCGCTGAAGCCCGATGCCGAGCTTGTCCTGGTCAGCCTTGGTCTTGGGTTCGATGGCGACCGAGATCACCGGCTCGGGGAATGTGATCGACTCGAGCAGGATCGGATGACTCTCGTCGGCCAGCGTGTCGCCCGTAGTGGTTGACTTCAAGCCCACGGCCGCGGCAATGTCGCCGGTGAAAACCTCATCGACGTCCTCGCGACGGATCGCGTGCATGCGCAGGATGCGGCCGATCCGCTCCTTGCGCCCGTTGGTCGCGTTCAAAACCGCCGAGCCGGCCTTCAGGCGGCCCGAGTAGACGCGGAAGAACGTGAGCTTGCCCACGCCTTGCGGGTCCATCTGAACCTTGAACGCCAGCGCCGCGAACGGCTCGGCGTCGTCGTGCTCGCGGACGAGCAGCGCGCCAGTCTTCGGGTCTGTGCCCTCAACAGCCGGCACGTCGGCAGGCGACGGCAGGTAGTCGACGACCGCGTCGAGGATCGGCTGCACGCCGCGGTTGCGGAGCGCCGCACCGCAAAGCACCGGTACGAGGTGACCCGCCACAGTGCCCTTGCGCAGCGCGGCGTTGATCTCCTCTTCGGTGACGTCCTGCTCCTCGAGGTACTTGTGCATCACGCGGTCGTCAAAATCGGCCGCCGCCTCGACGAGGTCGTGGCGGTACTTGCTCACCAGGTCCTGCATCTCGGCCGGAATGTCCAGCGACTCGGTATTTGTGGTGCCCAGCTCGTCGGTGTAGACGACGGCCTGCTTGGTCACCAGGTCGATGTAGCCCGTGAAGGAGCCTTCGGAACCGATGGGGAGCTGGATCGGGATCGCGCGGGCGCCAAGCCTCGTACGGATCGAGTTCAGCGACCCGTAGAAGTCCGCGCCGATGCGGTCCATCTTGTTGATGAAGGCGATGCGAGGCACGCCGTAGCGGTCGGCCTGCCGCCATACGGTTTCGGACTGTGGCTCGACCCCGGCCACGGCGTCGAACACCGCGACTGCGCCGTCGAGCACGCGCAAGCTGCGCTCGACCTCGACCGTGAAGTCCACGTGTCCGGGTGTGTCTATGATGTTGATCGAGTGCTCGCGCCAGTTGGCCGACGTGGCCGCCGACGTGATCGTGATCCCCCTCTCCTTCTCCTGGACCATCCAGTCCATGGTCGCCGCGCCCTCGTGGACCTCACCCATCTTGTGGATGCGGCCCGCGTAGAAGAGGATCCGTTCCGTAGTCGTGGTTTTACCGGCGTCGATATGCGCCATGATCCCGATGTTTCGGACCCTGTCGATCGCGACCGGACGTTCCTGCATCTTGAGTGCCACGCTCATCTCTCTAAATCAGTACCGGAAATGGGAGAAAGCCTTGTTGCTTTCCGCCATTCGGTGAGTTTCTTCCTTGCGCTTGACCGCTCCACCCGTGTTCTGGGCGGCGTCTAGGATCTCGAACGCAAGCTTCTCGGACATGCTCTTCCCGCCACGCTGGCGCGCGAAACGCACGATCCAGCGCCGGGCAAGCGCCAACCGGCGCTCCGGCCTGATCTCGACTGGGACCTGGTAGGTGGCGCCGCCGACCCGCCGAGGCTTGACCTCGAGCAGCGGGGTGGCGTTGCGCAGTGCCGACTCGAAGACTTCGAGCGGCTCCTTCTTGGCCTGCTTGCTGGCACGCGAAAGAGCGTCGTAAACCACGCGCTCGGCGGTCGAACGCTTGCCACGGCTCATGACCACGTTCACGAACTTGGCGATCGACTCCGACTGATACACGGGGTCGGGCGCGATTACACGCTTGACGGGGCGGCTGCGACGAGGCATCAGGCCGCCGCCTTGCTCTTTTCCCGCTTGGCGCCGTACTTCGAGCGAGCCTTCTTGCGGTTCTTGGTGCCGGCGGTGTCGAGGGTGCCGCGGATGATGTGGTAGCGGACCCCCGGCAGGTCTTTGACGCGGCCGCCGCGAATGAGCACGACGGAGTGCTCCTGGAGATTGTGGCCGATGCCCGGGATGTAGGCGGTGACCTCGATCCCGGTGGTCAGCCGAACACGGGCGACCTTGCGGAGCGCCGAGTTCGGCTTCTTGGGGGTTTGGGTATAGACACGCACGCAGACTCCCCGCCTCTGCGGTGAACCCTTGAGCGCGGGCGCCTTAGACTTCGGCCTGGCTGCCCGGCGACCGAGGCGGACAAGCTGCTGGATGGTGGGCAAACGTATCTCCTATTGACGGTTCGATTCCCATGCGGCAATAGCCGATTGGGCGACAAACGATGAGTATACCCAAAAATCGGCCCCTCTCTACCAACCCGCGATCGAGTCACTACTTCGATCCGTCGCCTGCCGTCAAATCGAGGCCGCGGACGGTGTTTCTGCACCTTGGCGAACTCGCGCTCGAGATGCAGGCAGATCGGGGGGTTTTCGGGTCGCGTGGAGTTGACCTCGGCACCCTTTCGCTTCTCCGCGAGGCGCCGGGACCGCCGCCGGCGGGCGACATCCTCGACCTGGGCTGCGGCTACGGCCCGATCGCAATCGCCCTGGCACGGCAGGCGCCAGGAGCCCGTTTCTGGGCGGTCGATGTTAACGAGCGGGCGCTTGAGCTCACGCGTGCCAATGCCGCCGCGGCCAAGATGGCAAATGTGACCGCTAGCCTGCCAGACGACGTGCCGGCTGGGCTTCGCTTCGCCGCGATCTACTCGAATCCACCCGTTCGGGTGGGCAAAGGTCCGCTGCACGAGCTTCTGCTGCGCTGGCTGCCGCGGCTCGAGACGAGTGCGAGCGCGTACCTGGTCGTGCAGCGCAACCTGGGTTCGGACTCGCTCGCCGCCTGGCTGTCGACGCAGGGCTACGAGGTTCGGCGGCTCAAGTCGAAGAAGGGGTACCGGATCCTCGAGGTGCGCGGTTCGGAGCCCTCAGCGGCACCGGCTTCTTAACAACCAGGGTTGTCGGCGCCGGCGCGCCCTATTAAGGTCGAGGCCGTCAGGTGTGTTGGGCTGGGGGGAGGAGCCCAAAAGAAGAAGGGAGGGCCCGCTAAAGGTATGTCTTCCGCCGCCAAGCGCGGCTCGCCCTAAACCTCCCCCGCAAAATGGCACGCCGCCTCCTGGTCCCGGTGCCCATGTGGCTCCAGCTCCGGCTCCACCTCCGAGCACACCCCCGGCACCCGAGCAATCGGACACCGCGTGTGGAACCGGCACCCCGACGGCGGGTTCACCGGCGACGGGATCTCCCCCTTGATAAGCATCGGCTCACGCCCCCGCTCGATCAACGGATCCGGCACGGGAATCGAACTCAACAGCGCCTTCGTGTAGGGGTGCTGCGAGTGCTCGTAGATGTCGACCCGGTCGGCGATCTCCACCACCTTCCCCAGGTACATGACCGACAGGTGCCGCACCACCGCGAGGTCGTGCGCGATGAACAGGTACGTCAGCTGGAACTCCTTCTGCAAGTCCTGAAGCAAGTTGATGATCTGCGCCTGGATCGACACATCCAGAGCCGAAACCGGCTCGTCGCACACGATGAACGACGGCGAAACCGACAAGGCACGCGCGATGCCTATGCGCTGCCGCTGCCCGCCCGAGAACTCATGCGGATACCGGTTGGTGAAGTTCGGGTTCAGCCCCACCAGCCGCAGCAGCTCCTGGACCCGCGTCCGCCTCTCCTTGCCTCGCGCCAGCCCGAAGTTGTCTAGCGGCTCGGCGATGATGTCGCCGACCGTCATTCGCGGGTCAAGAGAAGCGAACGGGTCCTGAAAGATGATCTGCATCTCCCGCCGCACCCGCCGCAACCGCCGGCCGCGGAGCCGTGACAGGTCCTGGCCTTTGAAGATCACGCGCCCGGACGTCACCGGCTGCAAGGCAGTGATCAGCCGCGCCAGCGTCGACTTGCCGCACCCCGACTCACCGACGAGGCCCAGGGTCTCCCCGCGGCGGATATCGAGGCTGACGCCGGCCACCGCCTGAACGACCGCGCCCCCGGCGGCCGGGTAGTGCTTGACGACGTTCTCCACCCGGACAATGGAGCGATCGGCAGGGGCCTGCGCAACCTGCGTCGCCGCCGCCGCCTGCCCGCCCGCCATCAAATCTTCGCGTCGGACCGCATGCGCTTCTTGATCTCGGCGGCGACGTCGAACGCAACCTCGCTCGCCTGCGCCGCGGTGCGCGTCTCTTCCGACACCGTGCTCATCTTCACCCAGCACCGCGCCTGCTGGTCGGGAGCGACCTCCTCCAGCTCGGGCTCCTCCTTCAAGCACCTATCGACCTTGAACAAGCACCGAGGATGGAACTTGCAGCCCGGCGGCAGGCGCACGAGGTCCGGCGGCAACCCTCGAATCGAGACCAGCCGGCCCTTGCGCGCCTCGTCGACACGCGGCACCGAGCGAAGCAGCGACCAGGTGTACGGATGCTCAGGGCGCGCGAAGATCCGCTCCACCGGCCCTTCCTCGACCACCCTCCCCGCGTACATCACGATCACCCGCTCGCACATGCTCGCGACGAGTGCGGTGTTGTGGGTGATGAGGATGATGGCCGTGCCCAGCTCGCGGTTGAGCTGCTTCAGCAGCTGGATCACCTGGGCCTGAACGGTCACGTCCAGCGCGGTCGTCGGCTCATCGGCGATCAGCAGCGAAGGCTCGTTGGCAAGGCCCATCGCGATCATGGCTCGCTGACGCATCCCGCCCGAGAACTGATGCGGATAGTCGCTGATCCTCCGCTCGGCCGCCGGCACGCGCACCCTCTTTAGCAGGGGCACGACGCGCTGAGCGGCCTCAACAGGTGTGAACCGGTCGTGGGCGGTCATCGCCTCTTTGATCTGCGCCCCGACCTTTGTGACAGGGTTCAAAGACGTCATCGGGTCCTGGAAGATCATGGCCACGTCGTTGCCGCGGTAGTTGCGCACCTCGTCGCCGTCCATCTCGACGATGTCGCGGTTCTTGAACAGGATCTTTCCGCTCACGATCCGACCGGGCTCCGGGACCAGTCGCAGGATCGATAAAGCGGTGATGGTCTTGCCGCAGCCCGACTCGCCGACCACAGCCACAGTCTCACCAGGATCGACGTGAAACGAAACGCCGTCGACGGCGTGGACGACCCCTCGCGATGTGAAGAACTGCGTCCTCAGGTCCTGGACGCGGAGGATCGGCTCAGTCAAATGTGGGCGCTATCGGCGCATGCGTGGGTCGAGCGCGTCGCGCAGCCCATCACCGATGAAGTTGAACGCAAGCATGGTCATCGACAGAGCGACGCACGGGATGATAACCAGGTAAGGATACGCGTCGACGGCGGCATAGCCCTCGAAGACCATGACGCCCCATGTCGGCTGGGGGGGCCGCAGGCCAACCCCGAGAAAGTCGAGAACCGCCTCGGTGAAGATCGCTGCCGGGATGCCGAACGTGAGCGTGACGATGACGGGACCCAACGAGTTCGGCAGCAGGTGCTTGAGGATGATCTTGATCGGGCTGCTCCCGGCGGCACGGGCCGCCTCGACAAACTCCTTCTCCTTGATCGAGAGCACCTGGCCACGCACAAGGCGCGCCAGGCCGACCCAGCTCACCAGCCCGATCGCGACGAAGATGTTGAGCAGGGTCGGTCCCAGGGCGGCCACGATGATGAGCACGAACAGCAGGTCCGGGAAGGCGTACATGATGTCCGTGAAACGCATCAGGAGGTTGTCGATCCAGCCCCCGAAATAGCCCGCTGCGAGGCCGATGCTGCCGCCGATCACAAGCACGATCGCCTGCACCAGGATGCCGATCGACAGCGAGACCTGCGACCCGAAGATGACTTTCGACAGCACGTCTCGACCCAGGTCGTCCGTCCCGAGAATGTGGTGCGCCGCTCCGGGACCCAGGTAATTGCTGACCACATCCTGGGCCGTGGGGTCCTGGAGCAAGCCGAAGCGCTCGAGCAGCGGAGCGATCAGAGCCAACGTGATGAGCAGGACCACGAACGCAAGGCTCCCCACAGCCAGCCGATTGCGCCTGAATCGCATCCAGGCGTCGGTCCACAGACCAATCTGCTGGGGATTTTCCCAGTCGATATCCTGGGCGAGGAGGGCGGTCGCCGCCACTACTCGAGCCTCACGCGCGGATCGATGAAGACGTAGGCCACGTCCACGACCAGGTTCAGCAGCGCGACGAGCCCCGCGTACAGCACAGTGGTGCCGAGAATCATCGGATAGTCCCGAGCCTCGATCGACTGCACGTACGACCGTCCGATGCCAGGCACCTGGAACACGGTTTCGACGATCACGGAGCCGGTGATGAGCGCCGCAAACAGCGGTCCGGCGATCGTCACGACCGGGATGAGGGAGTTCTTCAGGACGTGGCGCGTCACGACCAGACGCTCGCGAAGTCCTTTCGCCCACGCGGTCCGGACGTAGTCCTGGCGCAGAGAGTCCAGCGTTGCGGAGCGTGTGAGTCGGGCGAGAAAAGCGATCGGCAGGAAGCTCAGCGTGGCGACGGGCATGATCATGTGCAGCAAGTCCTGCGGATACCCGCCGGTGGGCAGGAAGAAGTTCCCGGCTGTGAACTTATAGAGGAAGTTCGACAGTAGGACGATCAGGACGATCCCCACGACGAAGTTGGGGACCGAGGCACCGACCGTGGCCAGGGCCACCGCTGCGTAGTCGACGAAGCTGTTCTGGCGCAGTGCCGCGACCACGCCGAGTGAGATACCGACCGTGATGATGACAAGGAAGGAAGCCGCGCCCAGTTTGACCGTGTAGGGCCACGATTCCAGGATCAGCTGGTTGACCGATTGACCTGGGTGCTGGTACGAGGTGCCGAAGTCGAAATGAAGCACGTTCCACAGGTAGAGCCCAAACTGGGTCCAGATCGGCTGGTCTAGGCCGTACTTCGAGTTGAGATTGCGAATGGTGGCGTCGGAGAGCTGCCTGCCCTCCCTGTCCCATGGGCTCCCCGGCGCGATATGCGCCAGGAAAAACGTGATCAGGATGACGAAAAGAAGGACGGGAATCATCCAGAGAAGGCGGCGCGCGACGTAGATCCCGAGGGTCCAGCCCCGGCCCGACCGTTTCCGAAGAGGGATGAGGGCGCCCCTTAGCGGGGCGCCCCTCACCAATGCCAAATGTGTCTCCTAGTGCTGCGCGACCTGGATGCTCCAGGTGAAGAAGTCCCCGAGCCACTGGTCGTCGTTGGGCGTCGTCTTGATGCCCTTGACGTATGGCTTCACGAGCTCCCAGGTGGTGCGCTGGTACAGGAACATCACCGGCGCCTGCTGAACAAGCTCATTCTCCGCCGTCTGGTAGGCGGCATCGCGCTTCGCGTTGTCAGAGCCGGCGTCGCCTGCCGCGACGGCGTCGTCGTAAGTCTTGTCGCTCCAGTGGCTGAACTGGTTTCCGGAACCGGTCAGGAAGATATCGAACCAGTCCTGCGAGTCAGGGTAGTCGGCGCCCCAACCGGAAAGGGCTCCGAACTGGTAGTCGCCGGTCCTCAGCCGCTTGCTGACCGTCTTGGAGTCGGTGCCGTCGAGCACGACGTCGACGCCCAGGTTGGTCTTGAACTGCGCCTGCAGAAACTCTGCGACCGTCTTGGTGGACGGGCTGTTGGCGTTATAGATGAACTTGACGCCGTTCAATGCGGATGCGCTCACGCCGGATGAGGCGAGCGTGGCCTTGGCGGTGGCGGCGTTGAACGCCTGCGGGGCCCCTAAGTCAGGCCTGTAATTGCGCATGCCCTTGGGGATGAGGGTGGTCGCCGGAAGGCCGCGACCCTTTTCGATGTTCTGCACGAATGAATCGCGATCGAAGGCCTCCGAGAACGCAAGGCGGACCTTGGGGTTATCGAATGGAGCCTTCGTGACATTTATGTCGACCCAGAAGACAGTGAGCGCCGGGACCGTGACCAGCTCCGGAGAGCTCCGAACCGCATCGGTCTCGGCAAGTGGAACCGTCGTAATGTCGAGCTCGCCGCTCTTGTATTTGGCGTATTCGACGGTCTCGTCGTCGATGAGCGACTCGGTGATCTTGGTCAGAGTCGGCTTGGGCTGGCTGCCCGAGTAGCTTGTGTTTGGCACGAGCGTGATGTGGTCCTTGGGAACGTCCTCTGAGATCTTGTAGAGGCCGTTGCCAACCACGGTCTCGACGATGTCCTTGCGAACCGGAGCGCTGGTCCACAGGCTGGCGACCCACTTGAAGTAGCCCGCGGGCGCTTCGAGGGTGATCTGGAACGTGTTGTCGTCGACCGCCTTCAGGCCCAGGGTCTGGAGGGCGGCGTCAACGCCCGGGTCCTTGGGGTCCATGTTGTTGACGGTGTTGCCGTTCTTGATGCTGTAGTAAAACGAGGCGTACGGTGCCGCGAGACGCGGGTCGAGGAGGCGCTGAAATCCGTACACGAAGTCGGCGGCCTTCACCGGCTGGCCGTCGCTCCATTTTGCGCCGGGGTGCAGCTTGAAGGTGTAAACGCTACCTGTGGAGTCGACCGTGTAGCTGTCGGCCGCTGCGCCGACGACGTCTTTGCCGTCCTGGGTGGTCCGCAGCAGGCCCTCGAAGGTTTGCCGAGCGACCGCCGCCTCATAGTCCCACTGCGTCTGCCCAGGGTCGAATGACGCCGGCTCGGTTGAAAGTCGAACCTGCAACTCCTGGGTGCTGGCCAGGGTGATGCCGTTGCCGCTCGAACCGCCGCACGCGACAACCGCAAACAGCGCGGCTGTGGCGAGCGCGATCGCTCGAAAGCGGATACCTATGTGCATACGCGTCTTACCTCTCTGGACTGATCCTGCCGCCATCTTCCCGGAGCCACGGGGCGAGAGTGCGCCGACAGCAGGTCTTACTCACACAGCCTCTTCGGCTCGTAAAACGAATTCTGTTGTCAGTCACCATCGGGTGTCAAGTCGCATAGCTCACAACCTTTGGTCGAACGCTTGTTTGCTCAGTGCGCGGCGATGTAGATTTGCGCCGGAAACAGCCCGCCCGGCCACTCGTCGACCGACGTCGCTGTCACACCGCGGACGTAGGGCTTCACCAGGTTCCAGCCCACCGGCTGAGCCAGAAAGACCACCGGCACGTCGGTGCCAAGCATCTTTTGGGCCTGCTTGTATTCCTGGTCGCGACGGTCTGGCTGCAGGTCTGAGCCTGCCACCCGCACGAAGCTGTCGTACTGCTTGTTCTGATAGAAGGAGAAGTTCCTCGAATTGGACGTCTGGAAGAGGCCAAACCAATCGGACGGATCGGGATAGTCCGCCGTCCACCCCAGCGGGCCGGCGATCTGGAAGTCTCCTGAGTCGAGTCGCGAGAAGTACGTGTCGCGGTCCAGGGGTTCGAGCGCGACGTCCACTCCAAGATTCGCCTTCAGCTGGTCGCGGATAAAGGTGGCCGTGGCCCTACTGAAATCGGACGACTGGTCGTACGAGAACTTCACGCCTGAGAGCTGCTTCGCGGTGACGCCGGACGCGGCGAGGATCGCGTGGGACTGGACGACGTCGAACTTCTGGGTCGATGCCAGGTCGGGCGCGTAACCTCGCATGCCCTTCGGGATGAGCGTCTCTGCAGGAAGCCCCTGGTCCTGGAAGATCTGCGCGATGTAGGCGTTGCGATCGATCGCGGCGGCGATCGCCTGCCGCACCTTCACGTTGTTCAACGGCGCCTGAGTTATGCGAAAGGTCAACCAGAACACAGTCAGCGCGGGCGTCCGCACGAGCTCTTGCTTGAGGTGGTTGTCGGCCGCGACTCTCGACGCCTGCGCCGGCTGCACGTCCATCGTGTCCACCTCGCCGTTCAGGTACTTGGTGAGCGCGGCCGCCCCGTCATTGACGACGCGAAAGATGATTGCTTTCAGCTTCGGTTTGACGCCCCAGTAGTGCGGGTTCGGGACCGCGGTCAAGTGGTCGCTGGATATCTCAGTGACATGAAACGGTCCGTTCGTCGCCAGCGAGTCCGGCGACCCCGCCCAGGCGTCTTTGTATTTGGTGACGACGTCCTGCCTGATCGGCGCACCCGCGGGCATTGCGGCGAGCCACACGAACGCAGGGTCGGGATGCGACAGCGTGACCTGGAAGGTGAGGTCGTCCACCGCCTTCAAGCCCAGGGTGGCCAGCGCCGCGTCGAGGCGAGCAGCATCGCGCTGCGGGTCGAGTAACGAGACCCCGTCTCCGTTGAGAATCGCGGCAGCGAAAAACGGCCCATTGAGCGCGGCCAGACGCGGATCGATCAGGCGCTGCCATGCGTACACGAAGTCCTGGGCTTTCACCGGTGTGCCGTCCCAGTACTGCCCGTTCGCTCGCAAATGAAAGACGTACACCGTGCCGTTGCTCATCACGTCATAGCTCTCCGCAGCCGCCGGCACAACGCCACTGAGATCCGCGGCGGGTTTCAGCAACGGCTCGGAGATGGCGCGAAGAACAGCGGTCTCGTAGGGATACTGAGTCTGTCCCGGGTCGAGCGTCCCTGGCGAATCGTCGAGAAGGACGTGCAGCGTCTGGTCTTTGGCCAGGCGCGGTCCTTGCGTGATCGGCGCGGTCGGATTGCAGGCCGTCGCCATGACGAAAGCGAGCGCTGCCAGCGCGACGGCGCGAAGCAGTTTGGAGCCTGGAATCACGGATTCAATCTTCCCAGGTGACATAAATAAAAAAGAGGGCAACCCTGGCGGGCGCCCCCTGTGCACGTATCGCTGACTCTAACCGAAAACAGCGCCAAAGTGGGCGCCCAAAAAGAAAGGGAGGGGCCGTCGATCCGGCCCCTCCCCAACTCGCTTCTACGCGTGGCACGTAGGCCTGGCTTTGCCAGGCCGCCTCCCAGCGTCCACTCCCGCCGCCGACGTCGCGTGGAGTGACTCTTCAGTTAATCCGAACGGCGGGAAGATGAGCAGCCGCGCGCAGCGCGGCGATGAGAGGGAACCGGCAGGTTCCCTCTCATACTGACAGGGTCTCCAGGTCGATCGGCTCCTCTTCGAGAATCCGCGCCGCCTGCTCGCGCTGCTTCTTGTAATAGTCCAACCCGGTCCCGGCCGGGATGAGCTTACCGATGATCACGTTCTCCTTGAGCCCCCGCAGCCGGTCCACCTTGCCGCTGATCGCGGCCTCGGTGAGCACGCGGGTGGTCTCCTGGAAGGACGCCGCCGACAGCCACGAGGTGGTGTTCAGCGCCGCCTTGATCAGGCCGAGCAGCACGGTCTGCGCGGTTGCGGGCTCGCCGCCCTCCGCCAGCGCTTTTGCGTTGCCTTCCTCGTACTCCCACTGCGAGACGATCTCGCCCGGGAGCAGGCCTGTGTCGCCGGCCGAATCGACGCGGACCTTCCGCATCATCTGGCGGACGATGACCTCGATGTGCTTGTCGTTGATGTCCACGCCCTGGCTGCGGTACACCTTCTGGACCTCGTCGACCAGGAAGGTCTGAACCGCCTCTTTCCCGAGGATGTGGAGCAGCTCCTGCGGTGAGATCGATCCCTCGGTGATCTGCTGGCCGGCCTTGATGACCACCTTCTGGCCGTCGCGGCGGTCGAGCTCGGGCCGGATGCGGACCTGGTGCGGGATCGCGTACTCGCGAATCTCCTCGTCGAGCGTGCGCACCGTGATCTCCTTGGGCGATACCGTCACCTTCCCGGAGTGCCGGGTCTTGACGGCGTTGCCCTTGGCGTCGCGGGCCAGCTCCTGGCCCTCCATGACGTCGTCCTTGCTCTTGACGAGCACCTGCAGCTTGGGGTCGACCGGGTAGGAAACCTCGAACTCTTCCTTGGAGATCACGCGCACCTTGCGCGAGCCCTCCTGGCGGATGATCTCGAGCTCCCCGTCGATCTCGCTGATGATGGCCTTGCCCTTCGGGATGCGAGCCTCGAAGAGCTCTTCGACGCGCGGCAGACCCTGGGTGATGTCCACGCCGGCGACACCGCCGGTGTGGAACGTGCGCATGGTCAGCTGAGTCCCCGGCTCGCCGATCGACTGGGCGGCGATGACACCCACCGCCTCCCCGATCTCGACGACCTTGCCGGTGGCCAGGTTCCGCCCGTAGCACGTGCGGCAGACGCCCTCGCGGGCCTCGCACACGAGCACGGAGCGCATCTTGACAGGGACGCTCGCGGCGATGATCTTGCGCGCGTTCTCGTCGCTGATGGACGTGCCGGACGGCACGAGCACCTTGCCGCCGACGGAGATGTCCTCCGCCGCGACCCGGCCGGCGATCTTCTCGTAGATGGGGTCGGTCTTGGCCCGCTCCGGGGTGATGTCGCGGACCCAGATGCCATTGGTGGTGCCGCAGTCCTCGATGCGCACGATCACGTCCTGCGCGACGTCGACAAGGCGGCGCGTTAGGTATCCGGAGTCGGCGGTGCGGAGAGCGGTGTCGGCGAGACCCTTGCGGGTGCCGTGGGTCGAGATGAAGTACTCGAGCACGGTCAGGCCTTCGGTGAAGTTGGCCATGATCGGCAGGTCGATGATCCGGCCCGTGGGGTCGGCCATCAGGCCGCGCATGCCCGCGAGCTGGCGGATCTGCTGGATGTTGCCGCGGGCGCCCGAGCCCATCATCATCCAGATCGGGCTGAACTTGTCGAAGGCCTTCTCGGTCGCGTTGCCGACCTCTTCATAGGCCTTCTGCCAGAGTTCGATGACCTTGCGGTATCGCTCGTCGTCGGTCATGACGCCACGGCGGTACATACGCTCGACCTCGGCGACTTCCTTTTCGGTGGCGTGGATGATCTGCCACTTCGACTCGGGGTGCGGGATGTCCATCGCGGAGACGGTGATCCCGGCCTGGGTCGCGTAGCGGAACCCGAGGCGCTTGATGTCGTTGACGACGATTGCGGTGGTGTCGCTGCCGTACAGGCGGTACAGTTCGGCGACCAGCGTGCGCAGCAGCTTGCGGTCGTAGTGCGCGTTCTGGAAGGCCAGCGGCTGCATCGTTGCTTCCATCGGCTCCTTGCCCACGGGCAGGGGCTGGTTGAACACCACGCGCCCGGCGGTGGTGACGATGAGCTCGGACCCGAGCTTGACCCGGATCCAATCCTGGAGCTTGACGACCTTGCTTTCGAGGGCGTGAAGCACCTCGTTCTCGGAGCTGTAGGTGCGCAGCTTGGTCACGGCGTCGCCTGACGGCATCTCGCCGCGGGTGGCCGTCAGCCAGTAGCAGCCCAGCACGACGTCCTGGGTCGGCGCCACCACCGGGTGGCCATCGGCCGCGGACAGGATGTTCTGCGAGGACATCATCAGGTTCTTGGCCTCGGCGATCGCCCCGCTGAAGAGCGGGACGTGCACGGCCATCTGGTCGCCGTCGAAGTCCGCGTTGAACGCGGCGCAGACGAGCGGGTGGATCTGGATCGCGGATCCTTCGACCAGCACCGGCATGAACGCCTGGATGCCGAGGCGGTGCAGTGTTGGGGCGCGGTTGAGCAGCACCGGGTGGTCGCGGATGACCTCGTCGAGGACGTCCCAGACCTCAGTGCGGCTGCGCTCGACCATGCGCTTGGCGGACTTGATGTTGGTCGTATAGCCCTTGTTGACGAGCTCGCGCATGACGAACGGCTTAAAGAGCTC
>Ga0193751_1000634_pt1 | contig 25902 bp, 21 predicted proteins | sample L1c2metaG_FD_143050 | JGI IMG/M metagenome (GOLD analysis project Ga0193751, IMG submission 143050) | Soil microbial communities from a riparian zone of the East river system, Colorado, United States - L1c2 | ecosystem: Environmental > Terrestrial > Soil > Riparian zone | place: USA: East River... | reverse complement strand
TTGCTCTATCGAGCAGACTGGCCGTGGGTAGCGGCGGCGTTGCTGTTCGCCTGCGGGTTGTATGTGTATTCGCAATCCGGGAAAAATTTCAGCGCGAAGCAACTCGGCGGCCTGCCCGAAGTTCATGGCGGAAATCACGATCAGCAACTGGCGATCGATGGAATCCGGGCGCGAGTGCGGCATCCGGTGTATCTCGCGCATCTGTGCGAGATGCTGGCATGGAGCGCCGGGACCGGCCTCGCAGTGTGCTGGGGGCTGACAGCATTCGCAGCGGTCACAGGAGCGGTGATGATCCGGATGGAGGATGTGGAACTGGAAAAGCGGTTTGGCGACTCCTACCGCGCCTATCGCAGATCCGTGCCGGCCGTTCTGCCGCGAGTATGGGAAGCGCGCCAGCTATAATCCGCATTGGCTGAAAGCTGATAGCTGAGGGCTGACGGCTGCTTCCCATGCGCTTCGAACTCTTCGTGGCAACCCGCTATCTTCGCGCCAAACGCCGCCAGGCGTTCATTGGCGTCATCACGGGGATCTCCGTCTTGGGCGTTGCGGCGGGAGTGGCTTCACTGATCGTCGCCCTGGCCATCAATAACGGCTTTCGGCAGGATTTGCAGGCGCGGCTGCTGGGTTCAACGGCGCACATCAGTTTGCTGCGGGTGGAAAGCGACGGCATGCGCGATTGGCGTCCGCTGCTCGAGAAACTGTCGAAGCAGCCGCACGTAGTGGCGGCCGCTCCGGCGATTTACGAGCAGGTGCTGATCTCGCGCGGGCCGCGGGCGCGCGGCGCCGTGCTGAAGGGCATGCTGCCGCAGTATGAGCGAAAGGTCAGCGATTTGCTGAAAACTGTGACGCTCGGGTCGGCGGCCGCGCTGGAGGAAGCTCCCTCCGGCGGGACGGCGGAGCCTTCCTCCGGAGCAAGTTCAACGGCAAATTCAAATACAGCTTCAGCGGCAGAGGGCGCCCGCTCTACACAAACAGAATCGCCCGACGACCTGACTGGCGTGCAGCAGCGCGTCGCCGCTATGCCTCCAATTATCCTCGGCAAAGACCTGGCGGAGGAAATCGGCGCGACCGTCGGATCGGTCGTGCTGATCACTTCTCCGCAGGGCGAACTGACTCCGTTTGGCATGGTGCCGAAATACATCCGCTTTCACGTCGCGGGAATCTTCAATTCCGGTTTTTTCGACTACGACTCTTCCTGGGCGTTCATCCGGCTTTCTGACGCGCAGGAATTGTTCGGCTTGGGCGACGTAATCTCCGTCATCCAATTCAAGCTCGACGATATTTACCTGGCGGGCGACGTGGCGCGCGCCCTCGAACAGGCCGCCGGGCACGGCTTTATGGCCACCAGTTGGATGGAACAGAACAAGCCTCTGTTCCGCGCGCTCCGCCTCGAGCGCGTAGTAACGTTCATCACCATCGGCCTGATCGTGTTCGTGGCCGCACTCAACATTTTGATCTCGCTCATCATGATGGTCATGGAGAAGACCAAAGACATTGCCGTACTCATGTCCCTGGGGACAAAGAAGGCGCAAATCCGGCGCGTGTTCATCGCGCAGGGCGTGCTGATTGGCGTGATTGGCACGGCAATCGGCCTGGTGCTCGGGTACGCGATCTCGTGGGCGGGCGGACACTACCACTTCATTTCGCTTTCGCCCGAGGTCTATTCGATTGACTATGTCCCGTTCGCGCCGCGTCTGATCGACGGACTGATCGTAGCGCTGGTTTCTATCGGGATTTCGTTTGTGGCGACGATTTATCCGTCGTGGTCTGCGGCGCGGATTTTGCCGGCCGAAGCGCTACGGTACGAATAGCATTTGAGCTTCATCAGTTTTTGATCTTGTCATCCCGAACGGAGTGAGGGATCTGCAGTTCGTCGCTGACGAACCAACGCTGGACTCAAATCCCTGACCTTTTCCGAAGTTTACAGAAAAATTCGCTTTGCTTTAATCTCCGTTTTACATACCCGAAACAAACGCGGACTAGCCTTCGCCTATCTCTTCTAAGAAAGGCAAAGCATGAACTCCCCCCAGCAATCTCCGCTCAAGTGGCGCTCTGCATCTCTGCTCAGCGTCGTCGCGTTGTCGATTCAGTTGATCGCACCCGTTTTTGCAGTGGCCAAGGACAAAGGACACAAAACCCAAACTCCGATTCAACAAGTGATCGTCATCATCGGAGAGAACCGCACCTTTGATCATGTGTTCGCCACCTACAAACCAAGCCCAGGCGAGAGCGTCTGGAATCTGCTCTCCAAAGGCATCGTCAACGAAGATGGAACGCCGGGACCTAACTTCTCCCTGGCCAGCCAGTCGTCGGCAACCGACTCCAGCACCGACGGTTATCAGCTGAGTCCATCCGGAAACGTCCCTTATTCGACCCTGCCGCCAGTGCTCGCCGGCGGATATTCGAGCGGGCCGTTCCCGGATGTTGCAACCGCTAAGAAATATGAGAACGGGCTTCCGGACGATTATTACGTCTACCTGACCACCGGCGGCACCGGACTGGCGCACGGAGCAGTCGATACTCGCGTGCCGAACGCGACGTCTCTTCCTTCCGGTCCGTTCCAGCTGACCTCAGCGACCCTACCGTACGATTCCTACGCGAACAGTCCTGTCCATCGCTTCTACCAGAAGTGGCAGCAGTTCGATTGCAACGCCGCCAACGCCACTCGAAGCAACCCCAGCGGATGCCTCAACGATCTGTGGCCCTGGGTCGAAGTCTCGGTCGGCGCCGGCACCAACGGAAGTCCGCAGCCTTCCGGCTTCGACGTGTTCAGCACCAAAGAAGGCAGCACGTCGATGGGCTTCTATAACATGCTGCAAGGCGACGCGCCTTACTTCAAGTTTCTCGCTGACAGCTACGCGATGAGCGACAATTTCCACCAGTCCGTCATGGGTGGAACCGGTGCCAACCACGTCATGCTCGGGACCGGCGACGGGATCTGGTTCAGCGACGGCAACGGCAACGCCGCCACACCCCCGCACAATCAACTGGTCGCTGCAGGCAGCCCCAACGCCGGAGTAGTGGACGAAATCGAAAACCCCAACCCGCAGCCTGGCACCAATGATTGGTACACCGAGGACGGCTACGGCGGCGGCTCCTATGGCTCCCCCTCCTACGGTGGCGGAACCTACAGCAACTGCTCCGACACCACTGCGCCTGGCGTTGGTGAGGTGGTCGGCTATCTACATTCGCTCCGCCGCCCCATCCGTCCGAATTGCGAACCGGGACACTACTATCTCCTCAACAACTACAACCCCGGATACTACGGTGACGGCAGAAACGCTTATGCCGACATCGGCAATCCCAATGAGACCGTCTTCACCATTCCGCCATCTCCCCTCCGTAACATCGGCGACGAGTTGAACGAAAAGGGCATCTCGTGGGCATACTACGGAGACCAGTGGAGCGCCTATCTGGCCAATCCGGACAACAACTATGTGACCCCTGATAACACCTACTGCAACATCTGCAACTTTTTCCAGTACTCCACCTCGATCATGACGAGCGCATCAGGCCGGGCGCACAACCAGGACACCACCGATCTTTATAAAGCGATCCAGGACGGAACGCTGCCGGCCGTGTCCTACGTGAAGCCCGACGGCTGGCTCGACGGCCACCCGGCTTCATCGAAGCTCAACTTGTTCGAGGGCTTCGTAAAGAAAATCGTGGACGGCGTCCAGGCCAACCCGCAACTCTGGGCCAGCACCGCCATCATCGTCACGTTCGACGAAGGCGGCGGGTATTGGGACTCCGGCTACATTCAGCCTCTGGACTTCTTTGGCGACGGCACGAGAATTCCCACGCTGGTCGTCTCTCCCTACACCAAGCCCGGGCACATCTCGCACACCTACAGCGACCATGTTTCAATACTGAAGTTCATCGAGGCCAACTGGGGACTCGCTCCGCTCACCGATCGCAGCCGTGACAATCTCCACAATCCGGTAACGAACCCGCACAACCCCTACGTTCCCTTGAATCGTCCAGCGATCGGCGATCTGATGGACCTGTTCAGCTTTGACGACCGCCACGGGAAGTAGCAGTAGTTTCGTAGAGTCCCGTAACTGAGTCTCACCCTGATTGGCGTCAACCGGCAACGTCTTCCGCCGGTTGACGCCGTTCTTTTGCGGACATCTTCTCAGCATCCGCCCTTGTAAACTTTTTGTCTTTTCTCCTCACGCCTTAGCGCAGCTACCTAGGTCTCGTGCCCCCTCCGAAGTTGTCAAGGATCGCTTCTCCGTGCCCGTTTCCGAGGAGCGTTCGCCCGCCTCTCCCCCATCAGTGACCACAGTCACATTGCATTTGTTTTCCAGAGGTATACAGTCTTTCGCATACCTCGTTCCCAAAAACGGAATCCCGGGATCGGGTTGTTCTTCCTCATGATCTAATGGATCACGGATCGTCTTCTACTGCGTTGCAGTCGGAGACGGCCAGCTAGCTTGATACTTAGGAGGGGGAATTTGCATCAAATAGCTCAAGACCCTCTGTTGCGGGTCGAAGGGTTAAGTAAGGTGTTTCGCTCAGGCGAAGCCGAGCTCGTGCTCTTTGAGAATCTGTCTTTCGAGGTCACCAAAGGAACGATGCTGGCCATTGTCGGGCAATCGGGCGCCGGAAAGAGTACCTTGTTGCACATCCTCGCGGCCCTTGATCGTCCCTCGGCGGGTGCCGTATACTGCGCCAACTCTCACGTGAATGCGCTTTCCGAGGACGATGCCGCCGAGTTCCGTAACCGCCAGATCGGCTACGTGTGGCAATTCCATTACCTGCTGCCGGAATTCACCGCTTTGGAGAATGTCGCCATGCCCCTGCTGACGCGAGGGCAACCGCTGTCTTCAGCCGAACAGGAAGCTTCGCGGTGGTTGCGTGAGGTGGGACTGGAATCGCGCGGGCATCATCGTTCGGGCGAACTTTCCGGCGGCGAACAGCAAAGGCTGGCGCTGGCACGGGCACTCATCACCCAGCCGCAAGTGCTGCTGGCCGATGAGCCGACCGGTGATCTTGACGGGCGCACCGGGGAATTGGTTTTTGAGTTGGTCGCGCGGTTGCATCGCGAGCATCAACTGACCTCCTTGATCGCCACACACAATTTGGCATTTGCACGACGGTGCCATCGCGTTTTACGGTTGGATCAGGGCAAAATGGAAGAAGTAGCGCCGGAGTCGCTTCCGGCGTAACGAAAGACGGAACAGAACCACCATTAATGGCAGGGGAATTAAAAAGACAGCGAATTAAAGAAGTGAAGTTGGAAAATCGCAGACCCGAAGTAAGACTGAAGGTGATTACTAGAAGGTGATATCGCTTGGGAGATTAGGCGATATGAATGCATAATAAGGGGTTGGGGTCAGGGGTTTGGCGGAGGGCGGGGCGTTCCGCAGGAACTCAGGGGGAATGGGTATATGTTCGAACGCTACACGGAGAAAGCCAGGCGCGTAATCTTTTTTGCGCGGTACGAAGCCAGCCAGTTTGGGTCTCCTTATATTGAGACCGAACACCTGCTGCTCGGACTGTTGCGTGAAGACAAGGCCCTGACCAATCGTTTTCTGCGCTCTCATGCCTCGGTGGAATCGATCCGGAAACAGATTGAGGGCCACACCACCATCCGGGAAAAAGTTTCCACTTCAGTCGATCTTCCGCTGAGCAACGAATGCAAACGTGTTCTAGCGTACGCAGCGGAAGAAGCTGAACGTCTTTCACACAAGCACATTGGAACCGAGCACCTGCTATTGGGATTGTTGCGCGAAGAAAAGTGCTTTGCAGCTGAGATTTTGCACGAGCGAGGATTACGGCTTTCGACCATCCGCGAAGAGCTGGCTCGCACCAGCCAGGAAAAAGCTGCGCCGCAACGCGGACAGCGCGAGTCCTCATTACTGAGCGAGTTTTCCCGCGACCTGACGCAGTCCGCCATGGACAGCCAACTCGACCCGCTGGTGGGCCGCGACGGCGAAGTCGAGCGCGTGGTGCAGATTCTGTGCCGCCGCACCAAGAATAATCCCGTGCTCATCGGCGAGCCCGGAGTAGGCAAGACCGCCATCGTGGAAGGCCTGGCGCAGCGCATCGCCGACGGCGAAGTTCCTTCCTTCCTCGCCGACAAACGCATTCTCGCGCTCGATCTTTCTCTGATCGTCGCCGGCACCAAGTATCGCGGACAGTTTGAAGAGCGCCTCAAGACCATCATGAAAGAGCTGATGGAGTCGCAGAATTCGATCATCTTCATCGACGAACTGCACACCCTTGTAGGCGCGGGATCGGCGGAAGGCTCGCTGGACGCGGCCAATATCCTGAAGCCGGCCCTGTCGCGTGGCGAGATTCAGTGCATAGGCGCAACCACGCCCGCTGAATACCGCAAGTCGATCGAAAAAGACCGGTCGCTCGAGCGCCGCTTCCAGGCCGTAAAAGTTCCGCCGCCGAACGAAGCCGACGCCATAAAAATTCTCTTCGGCATAAAAGAACGCTACGAAAAATTTCACGCCGTCACCTATACCGACGAAGCCATCAATTTTTCAGTGTCGCATTCGAATCGCTATATTCCCGACCGTTTTCTGCCGGATAAAGCTATCGACCTGATCGACGAGGCAGGTGCGCGCGTGAAACTGCGCCAGACCACGCTGCCGGAAGAATTGACGGAAGTCCAGAAGCGGATCAAGTTCATCGTCCATCGTATGGAGAACGCCATCGCGAACCACGAGTTCGAGAAGGCGCGCTTCTACTCGGATGAAGAACGCAAGGAGCGCGAGAACCTGCGCGCCCTTCGCGAAAAATACCACCTCGATGAATCCTCCACCGGCGTAGTCGGTCGGGAGGACATCGAGGATGTGGTATCACGCTGGACCGGCGTTCCGATCACTTCGATTAAAGAAGAAGAAACTCAGAAGCTCTTGCGCATTGAAGAAGAGCTGCACAAGCGCATCATCTCTCAGGAAAAGGCGATCAGCGCCCTGGCTCGCGCCATTCGCCGTTCGCGTGCGGGCTTGAAGAGCCCGAACCGTCCCATCGGTTCATTCCTCTTCCTCGGACCGACCGGCGTTGGCAAAACTGAAGTCGCTCGTACACTGGCGCATTTCATGTTTGGCAGCGACAAAGCTCTAGTCCGTTTCGATATGTCGGAGTTCATGGAGAAGCACTCCGTTTCGAAACTGATCGGCTCGCCTCCGGGATACGTGGGCTATGAAGAGGGTGGCCAACTGACAGAACGCGTCAAGCGGGCGCCATATTCTGTCGTTCTGCTCGACGAAATCGAAAAGGCGCACCCCGATGTCTTCAACATCCTGTTGCAAGTTTTTGAAGACGGCCAATTGACCGACGGCTTGGGCAACACAGTCGACTTCAAGAACACCATCATCATCATGACCTCGAACATCGGCGCCCGGCACCTGATGAAGCGCGAGGGCCTGGGCTTCCAGTCGTCAAAGGACGAGATGGTTTCCGAAAAAGTCGAAGACCTGGTTAGGAGCGAGGTCAAGCGCACCTTCAATCCGGAATTCCTGAACCGCGTGGATGAGATCATCCTGTTCATGGCGCTCAGCGAAGCCGACCTGATCCAGATTCTCGAACTCATGGTCAGCCAGTTGAACCAAAATCTCGCCCAGCGTTCGATCACAGTAACCGTGGCCGACGAGGCGAAGAAGTGGATTCTGAACCAGACCCTAACCGACCGCAGCTACGGAGCGCGTCCGCTGCGGAGAGCGTTGCAGAAGTACATCGAAGATCCGCTGTCGGAAGCCCTGATTCAGGGCACGATCACCACCAGGCCGGCGTTCATCGAGGTCTTCCTCGAAGCGAATAAACTGTACTACCGTCCGGTGGACGCGGAGAAAACCGAAGGCGTGCTGCTGTACGAAAGCTAGCTCGTGTAGGGACGGACGCATTCGTCCGTCCCCGCGAAGCGAAGCAAGCGAGGTTCAAGCCGTCAGCGAAAGCTGGCGGCTTTTGTTTTTGCTAGTGTGGGGACGGACGCCTCGCCCGTCCGCGCCGAGCGGAGCTCGGCAGGGTGTCGTCACTTTAGAATCGTCATCGAAGGACCCGCGTCACCGCATGAGATGTTGCAGAGCGAGAACTCCATCTCCCCCAGGTAAGCGACGGCGTGCCCGTTTTGACTTGCGGTTTTGAAGGTCCATTTCTTCAGAGCCTTCTCGACCCCAGACCGGACGATCGGGTGCCCTGCCAAACTCTTGACGCAAGCCACCCCGCCCGCGAAGTTGACGAGAACGTCAACCATCGCGGTGCCTCTTACGTCCGCTTGTTTGAGAAACGAGCCGATGTCTTCTTTATAGGTTGCGCGGGTTTTCATCTGGTCAGACTTAAACCATAGGGGTTGGCCCTTGCTGTTCTGCAGTAGCTCGTCTGTGAAACTGCACGGTAATGGACGTGACTTGGTTTGGGCAGCAGCCAAAACGGACAGAGATGCTACGACAATGACCACACGACAGGACACACTCCGCTGCATACACACATTAGACACCAGCACGGCAAGTAAGAATTGTCCAAGCTATGTTTTGCTCCAATCCTCAACCTTCAGCCCCTTCACCCGCCGAAACACGTGGTCATGCGTAATCAGCGCCGCCTCCGCCGCGACCGCGTGCGCCGCGATCATCAAGTCCAGGTTGCCCATCGGCTCCCCGTCCTTCTCCAGCCTCGCCCGGATGCGGGCATAGTGCCGCGCGGCCTCTGAGTTCCACGGCAGTATCTCGACTCGCAGCAGAAATTCCTCAACCACCCTCTTCAGCGAAGTCGCCTCCGGACGCCTCGCCACACCAAACCGCAATTCCGCCTCGGTGACAACCGAAATTCCAACCTCGGCCATGGGAACTCTCAGCAGCCGCGCTCGCACGCGAGGAAAGTTCCCTTTTATGACATAGCTGGCGGTATTGGTGTCGAGGAGATAGCGGACAGCCATCTAAAACAGCTCGCGCTTTTGCGGAGGCGCGTCCTTGCGATCGGAGAGAAAGTCCTCTGGCACGTCGACGGTCTTCAGGAACGTGAAGAAGTCCTTCCACGATTCCGGACGCCGCGAAAGGATCACATCGCCCGTGGCAGGGTCGCGCCGGACAAAGACCTCCGAACCCTCAAATCGATACTCGGAGGGCAAGCGGACGGCCTGGCTGCGGCCGTTGCGAAACAGTTTGGCGGTTCGTGGCATGGTATATATCATGATATATACCAACACACTTGTCAAGGGAATGCTGCTCCGCGTCAGTGTGACAGAATGGTTCCCGCCGCTATGACCACTCCCCGCAACCTGATCGACCTCAGTCACACCATCGCCCACGGCCTCGTAACCTACAAAGGCCTTCCCGCCCCCATCATCTGCGATTACCTGAGCCGGGAAGCCTCGCGGAAGCACTACGCCGCCGGAACCGAATTCCAGATCGGCAAGATCGAGATGGTCGCGAATACCGGGACCTATCTGGATTCTCCCTTTCACCGTTACGCCGATGGCAAAGATCTTTCAGAACTCGACCTGCAAAAGCTCGCGAACCTCCCCGCCATCAAGATACCGGCCCAGCATAAGCAGGCTATCGATGTCTCGTGCCTCCCGCGTCAAGAGGATCTAGCGGGCAAAGCCGTCTTGGTCGAAACGGGATGGTCCAGGCACTGGAACACATCTCAGTATTTTGAAGGCCATCCGTTCCTGACCGAGGATGCGGCGCGTTCTGGCCGACTCTGGCGTGGTCCTGGTCGGCATCGATTCGCACAACATCGATGATGTCCAGGATTTGCGGCGCCCAGTTCACACCATTCTTCTAAGAAACGAAATTCCCATCGTCGAGCACATGACGAACCTGGCAGCGCTTCCGCCCGTGGATTTCAGGTTCTTCGCCGTACCCGTGAAGGTGAAAGGGTTCGGAACGTTTCCGGTGCGGGCTTTCGCGATTGTCTAGTGTGATGTTCTGCAGGTTCATCGCATCGAAAGTTATTCTCCCTTGAAGCCGCGAAGTGGCGGCACGGGAAAGCTAGGCGCGTGAGTGCCTGCCTTTTTTCATCACATTTTTCTTGTACGCCCAGCACAGACACCAAATCGCAATCGCGCAATAATTCCCCCGACAGTGCAGCATCAAAAACGGCGCCGTCTCCAGAGACGGACCGATCATCCGCCGCAAAAACCATTTTCGGGGACTCTTTGACAACATGAAAGACAAGCAGTAAAGCGGCGATCCCGCACCCCGAAAAGTGCACACCAAATCGCAGTGACCACAGCTAAGTCCTTATTCATGTAGATGATGGAGTTAAGTACTTTAATTAGAATAGTTTAGCGGGAATCGGCCGGGGGGGGTACAACACCTATTGAAATCTCGTCAAATTGAAATCTCGTCAAAGCACTCGCACCTCAGTCTGCAGCCGCAAAGATATATCTTTTTCCCCACTTCGATTGACGCCCGTGCCAACTTATGTAAGACTCCGTTCAATCTGGGGCGGGCTCACCGCTGTAGTTTTGGAATGGTACTAAAAATTCCGGGGCGTGAGACCGAGGTGCGTCATGAAGTCCAGCTCGTATGCAGTTCTGGTGGTTTCCCTTCTAGCTTTGACCCTGAGTGCCAGTGCGCGGGAGATGGTCCTGCCCGCCGGTACCCTTCTGAAGTGCACACTGAACGAACCAAACCTTTCTTCCGCCACGGTTGCGGTCGGCGATCCCATACTCTGTCATCTGCATTCGGTAACGGAATTCGGTCAGCAGGCGTTTCCGCGCGGAAGCTACCTCGTCGGCCATCTGGAATCGGCCCAGGACCCGGGCCATTTCTGGGGCAAGGGCAACATGAAGCTGATGTTCGATCGCATCGGCATGCCGAACGGCGACATGCCGCTGGACGCCAAAGTGATCGCGACCCGCGGCTACAAGGTCAATAAAGACGGCGACATCCGGGGCAAAGGGCACGCCAAGCGCGATATCGTCGAATGGATGCTGCCGCCGCTATGGCCATGGAAGATCATTATGCTGCCGGCACGCGGTCCGCGTCCCACGCTCAAGGGCGAAAGCCAACTGACGCTGCGCCTGATGGACGATGTGCAGATTCCGCAAGTCGCGGCGACCAACGGGCCGGATTGGCATTTCTTTGGACGACCCGAGCCGACAAGCGACTCCTATTATCGCGGTTCGGCCTACGGGTCCGCGAACACAAATGCCGTGCCTCAACTGGCAATGCGCGAGGTAAGACCTACAGCCAGCGAACAGCCGATGGCCGAGGAAATTCCACAGGTCACCTACGCCAGCTACGTTGCCGGGGGCGGAGCAGTGCGTAGCGCGACAGCGCCGGGCGTGCCCGTGTTTGTGCTGAAGACGGGTATGGTTCTGGCGGTGGGTAATTACACTTATCAGGACGGCCGCATCAGTTACGAACTCGCCAGTGGCGGGAATGGCGTGATCAGCACCGATGAAGTGGATTGGAGCACGACCACTCGCGTAAATAGCCAACGCGGCGTGCGAGTAACACTGCGTGGTGGACACCCAAGCGCCGGAGAGACGGGATTCTAGAAGCCGTCAGCCATCAGCACTCAGCCGTCAGCGCCAGCTGACGGCTTTTGCTTCGTGAGGCTCGCGTAGGGAGGGGTTTGCTCGTGTAGGGACGGGCGCCCTCGCCCGTCCAAGCCGAGCGAAGCTCGGCAGCCTTTTCAGCCGTCGGAATTTTCCTGCGACCCGCGAGCAAGATGCGCCATCCATTAGATGGCTAGTAGCGAGTAAATGCGTAGCAGCGGGCCACCGACGATTCCATGTCCAAAGTCAACATCGCCGAGAAGTTCGCCAGCATCACCGAATACTACAAGCCCCGCATCGCCGCCGAACTCAACGGACAGCACGTCAAGTTCGTCAAGCTGAACAGCGAGTTCGTCTTTCACCATCATGAGCACGAAGACGAAATGTTCCTCGTAGTGAAAGGCCGCTTCCGCATGGATTTCCGCGACCGCCATGAATGGATCAATGAGGGCGAGTTTATCGTGGTGCCGCGCGGGGTGGAACACCGTCCGGTGGGAGAGGAAGAATGCTGGGTCGTGCTGTTCGAACCTGCCACGACGCTGAATACAGGTAACGTCGAGAACGAGTTGACGGTGCACGAACTGGAGCGAGCATAGCCTCTCGAGAGAGGAGCTCGTCGTTCTACCCTGCTATTTCAACGTAAGAAAAGCGACGCCGTAGCCGTTGAGAGTTACGGAAATCTGCGGCGCGGGTGTAACTGCGGAGGGTACCGGTCCGCTGTCCACGTTGGTGTTGGCATCAATCGTCAGGAGACTGCCCGAGCCGAAGTTCCCCAAAGCTGTCGTGTCGATCAGAATGGTACGTGGTGCGCCGGGGCCATTATTGTCGCCGGATGATTTGACAGCATAGTTCGCGACCATCACGACAACGCTGCCATCGCCGTTGACGACCGGAAGAACCTCGATGTCGGAAGTGTCCGTCGTCGTATAGCTCAACAGTTCAGCGCCTGGTGGTGAGGGGAAGATCCGAGCCAGCCAGTAGTCCACCCAGTAGCTCAATTGCACGGCTCCGGTGGAGTAGTCAACCTCGCCGAACTGTTTGTCGGCGTCGAAATCCCAGTGATACAGCGCCTGCGCCCGAGCCTTGCCGAGCTGCGAAAAAACGTACGGACGCCAAGCGGCAAAGAACGCGCTTGAGCCTCGTAAGTCCGTGACAAAAGTGCCGCCATTGCACGCACTGATGCCGCCGCCCTTGTCGAAGTCGGCATTGACGTTATTCTCCGTGACCCATACCGGAACCGAGGTGAGTGCTGGGTTCGTCTGCATTTGCGCATAGATGTCTCCCACCTCGCTTACGAAGTCCGGGATCGTCAAAAAAAGCTGGGCGTCGCTGTCTTTCTGGTTGCAGGTCGAGTAGAAGTGCGTCGCCAACACATCAACATGAGCGGTCACGCCGGTGACGAAGGCGGGCATAAACGTATTCGCCAGTCCGGTATAGTCGCCGAGTTCCACAGCTGCAAATTTCAATGACGGATCCACTGCCTGCATCGCTGGTACTACGACGTTGTAAAGCCCCGTGTATTGAGTGGAATCGAGGTTATTGAAGTTAGGCTCGTTGTAGATGCCCCACCATGTAATGGGATAGGAACTCGCCGAGACGTGGAACGAACCATCACCCGAAGTAAAGCCGCCCGTGTTGTAGTAGCGCACCAGATTCTCCGCATAGGCCCCGAAGGTCTTATAACTCGGATCGAGAAAATTATGATTTGCGTCGTACATGAATGCCGGCGCTACCGCGATTTGAAACTCCGGGCTATGGTCACCGACACCCAGCACCGGCTGCGTGACGTCGTCCAGCACGGTGAAATCCCACGTGTTGGCCGTCGTCTGCGGCACTCCCTGCGAAATACCCTGCAAGCGGATATGTGCCGGCTGCAGGTTCCCTAGAGTCGTAGTCGCCGTTGGATTCAGCGTGAAGAACTGATAATCCCACTCCGCCGGCTGGAATGACGTGGACATCGCAACTTGGAAGCCGCCGTTCTTCGTGATGCCGATCTGGGCCACCGCTCCCACCACCAGCGACAACGCCGCCGAACTGCTGACGGTGCCATCGCTGGCGGTCACGGTCAGAGGATAGGTTGCCGCCGCAGCCGTCGACGCGGAGAGGGCTATGCTGCCGCTATTCGAAGAACCGGGCGACTGGATGGTCGCCGCCGCGCCTGTCGGTAATCCCTGCACGGTGAGTGTTACGTTTCCAGTCGTGCCCTGACGGGTGAGCGTGACGTTGACCGTGGTGGCGGGTTGACCGGAGAACACGAGCGCAGAACCGGGTGAAAACGAGAGCGACAAGTTTCCCCCGCCATTGGAGCTTGATCCGCCGCTGCCACAGGCGACGAGCCCGAGCAACGAAAGACAAGCCAGAAACGCAGCAAGCATTCTCATACGGCGGTCATTGTATCGTTCGGCTTGGGACGCTGCGGCAGGAAAAATTGGAGAACATTGTGTATCACTGAGGCGGCACCCCGAAACAACCTGGAGCTCCGCAGCCTGCTATTCTAAATATCGAAGAAACTTTACCAAATGGAAATCACCGTTTACTGCGCCCCCTGGTGTCCGGATTGCCGGGAGGCTAAGCGCTTTCTCGACCGTCACAAGCTCCCATATACGGAGATCAATATCGAGACCACTCCGGGAGCCGCCGATGAGGTCGTCAAGCGAATGGGCAAGCGCGCCATCCCGCAGTTTGTGATTGATGGAGAATGGGTCCAGCCCTACCGTCCGGGCGAAGGGTTCCTCTACGAAGAGATGGCGAAGCGGCTGAGGCTTGAGCAATAGCTTCTATATAGACGGGGCTTGCCCCGTCTCCGTCGGCACTGCCGAGACCCGGCAAGCCGTGTCCCTAAGGGATACTTCAGTTACCTTTGGCCTTCTTCTACCAGACTTCTGTACCCTACACGCCGTGCCCCAAATGCGTCAGGATAGTGGCTACCCGGACATCTACCTTCATGCCGGGCCTGACGGCTCATGTTCAATTCCGATAGTGGGGAAAGCGAAGTGGTTGAAACCTGGCAGCGGTTCGTGCAAGGGCTGCTGGGCGTGCTGGCGCTGGTGGGCGCCGGAGTGATGGCGCACTACTACGCGCCCCCAGATACTACCGCCATGGAGCAACAGGTGCACCAGCTCTCGCGCCAGGTGGCAGATCTGGAACGGCAGCAATCGGTGTCGGCGGCGGCGGTGGACGATGCTCGCGATTCGGTCGCTTACATCTACGGGATTTATCATGTCTCCGGCCATGGGCAAGATTTTCGCGCCCGCGTGGCTGGCACCGGGTTCGTAGTGGCGCCGGGCCTGCTGGCCACGAATCGCCATGTAGCCGAACCCTGGTATGGCGACCGCGAGGTCGCGGTGGCACTACGGCAGGGCGGAACGCCGGTGCTCGAAACGCTGGTGGCATATTTCCCCGGCTCGCCGCTTCCGGTAAACCTGGAGACGGCCGTACTTGCCAAACATGGAGATTTGGCTGTGCTGCGCCTCGAAACGACCGCATTCACGAAGAAACTGCGCCCCTTGACTCTGTCCCAGGCGCTTCCCCATGTGGGCGAATCGGTGAGCGTGCTGGCCTATCCGATGGGAGTGACGGGCATGGTCGCTAAGTCGCCAGCGGTAGTGTATGAGCGGCTTTCGTCGCATCCGGATAATGCCGAAACGGCAGCGGAGTTGGCGGCGTTGTCGCTGATCAGGCCTTCGGCGACCTTTGGACACATCGGCGACGTAACTGGCGACAAGCTGATTTATGACGCCCCCACGGCGCGGGGCGGCAGCGGCGGACCGGTGCTGAACCTGAGCGGTGAAGTCGTGGGCATCAACTCCGCCTACATCGACGGCTTCTCCGGAGGCACGCTGGGGATCACCGCCTCCGAGTTGCGTCCGCTGCTGGAAACCGCAAAACGCGCGGCTTTAGAGACCGCAGCCGTCGTTCGTTGAAGAGTTAGTTCCCAGTTCTCAGTGGAGAGCGTTTCGCTGTAACTGGGGACTTGCTCGAAGCCTCGGCGGAATTCCCATCCCGAAAGCTGCAATTCTTTGCGCAGGTAGCTCTGCTGCCCTCCGTTCGAAACCTCTTCCCGCACAGACAAGTACCTTGGATTCAGGTACATTTGTAACCTGCTGATTTAAATAATAAATTGGCCTTATGGCTGCTTGGAAACTGGGATGAGTCCCAGATAGAAGCCGTGTTTAGGACAGTGTCTTCCGGACGATGTTTTCGGGCAACAGATTCCCTGCTGTCGGGTTCAAAGAGACTGATATAGCGAGACTAGTTCAGGGAGACTAAGTTCAAATAGACTTAGTTTCCAGAGATCCGATCATCATGATAAAAAATTGTCTGTTTGCGGTGGCTTTGTTGAGTCTGGCGCTGGCTGGCGGTTGCGCGAAAGGCGGCAACGGAGTGGTTCCTCCTCCGCCGGCCATTGACGTTAGCATTACCTCTCCCAAAAACGTTAACGCGGGCGCGATCTACCCGACCCTGTCTCTGACGCTTACGGCCACGGTATCGAATGCGCCGACTACCGCCGTCACCTGGAGCCTAGGCCCCGCCGCGACATGCACGGGCACACCGAATCCATGCGGTACGCTCACACCAGTCACGCCGGCTACCACTCCGGCGACTGCGACCTACGTGGCTCCGGCGTGCGTTTCCCAGACCGCAGTGTGCCTCTCAGGCGCGCAGCCGACCGTCACCGCGACATTGGCGGCCGACACCTCGGTAACAGGTTCGCTGACGTTGACCTTGGTTGACATCACCACCGAAGTAGCGCCGTCGACGCTGAGCGTGGGCAAGGGTCTGACCCAGCAATTTACCGCGGTAGCCGTCCCTGACGATGCGCCTCAAACCTTTACGTGGACCTGCACGGCGAACAATGTGCAATGCGCGAACTTTAGTCCGGCCCAGAATGTGCCTTCGCCCGGCTTGGCAGTTTACACGGCCAGCGACATCTGCAGCGGCAATTGTAATGTTCAGATATCGGCAGCGTCCACACTCGATCAGACAGGCTGTTCGCCCACCCCCAAGAACTGCACCATCGCCAAACCTTCGGTGGTCGCATCCCGTGTTAGCGGCACATACGCATTCCGGTTTTCCGGATTTGACAGCAATCACGCCACAGCCGTGGTCGGAACATTCACAGTGGCAAATGGAACGATCACAGGTGTTGAAGACGAACTGAGCTCGAGCGGATGGGCACAGCACGCAATTACTGCGGGTTCTTACAATTCCATTTCTCCTTCAGATCCAAACTCGAATAACGCGGGCACGCTAACGCTCACGACAGGGTCCTTCCCGAATCAATACCAGGTCATTCTCGACGGCGCTGGTGACATTGAGATGATCGAATCCGACGGTCATGGCACCGGCTCCGGTATCGCGCAGAAATCATCCAACTCCAACCTTTTCACCGGCAACCAGACTTTCGCCTTCGGCTTTACCGGTGTGGACTCCAACGGCGACCGCGTTGGCTATGTCGGGATCTTGCCGATGAATGGAAGTGCGGTGGTCAGCGGTCAGATGGATGTGAACGACAACGGGCAGAGCAGCAATAGCGTTTGCACCGTCCCGCCATGCACGGTTACGGGAACCTACCTACCAAATGGCAATGGCTCCTGGCATTTGACGCTAACCTCCCCCGTAACCATGGGTTTCGACTTCTTTATTGCTTCCGGATCGACGAGTAAAGCAAATCCGCTGACCTTCTATGCGATTTCCACGGATCCGGTCACGACGAATCCGGCGGTCTCTGGAACTATGGTGCTCCAGGATTCGACACTGACATACGACATAGCACACTTCAAAGGCACCTCCGTCTCCGCTCTGACCGGGACCGTGACGGGGGCGACCGCCGCGTGCACCGCACCACCCTGCGCCAATGTCTCGGTGACGCTGGGCACTACCGATGGAAATGGGAACTTCTCGGGTCAATTTGATCAGAACAACGCCGGTGTGATCCTCTCCGCCGCCCAATTCCCTCCCGCGGGTTCGACTAGTTACACGTACGCGGCCAGTGGCACCACAGGGCGCTATACATTCAACATGCTTGGCGATCCGACTGCGAACCCGGTGGTGGCACCGATTCCGTTCATCCTCTATGCCAGTGGAGCAAACCGCGGATTCCTGCTCGATCAAAAGAGTTCGTCCGTGATGACCGGAACCATGAATCCGCAGGGGAAGGGGGGCGGGGGGTTTGCCGGTTCGGAGTTGCCAGGTACGTTTGGCGCGGCGACCACCAGCAGCGGAAGCTTCAACGTCAGCCCGATTGCGGCCAACCTGCTTCTGACATTCCCGGGAGGCGGAGTCTTCAACGTCTCCGGAACGCAGTATCAGTACCCAGGAGGCAGTCAGACGGTGACCGGGACATTAGACTTGAACAGCCCCTTCGGCAGCGTCGGTGCGTTTACGATCGCGCTGACTGCTCCGCCTCCTCCGGCGCCCCAGAATTACGTGATCTACGTTCTTGACACTTCAGGTTGCACCGGGCAAAGCCTTGTTTGCGCAATACAAGATTTCCTGATGATCGATGTGGACAAGACGAACCCAAATCCGTCCATCATTTTCGCGCAGGAGTAAAAGAACGCAGAAGAGTTTGTGGAGAGACGGGCGCCGCCCGTCGCTCCACCGTATGACTTTTCTACTCCACCTGGTGCTTTGCCGTGTACCCTTCTCGCGCGTAAACGATGACCTTTAAGTCCTTGCCCTTCTGGTCGCGAATCTTCAGCGGACCACCGTCCGGCGCATGAAGTTCGACTTTCAGCTTGCGGTAGGTGCCGTCAAGCTTGGTATTAGTGGGGTGATAGCTGATGCTGTACTGGTTGCGGATGTCCGACGCGATATCGCCAAAGATCCCCGGCAACTCGCCTTGGAAGCGGGGAAAGTAGGCGCGCCCACCCGTCAGGCTCGCGAATGTCTTCATCTCATTATCCGCTTGCAGGTAGTCCATGTTGCCGACCGGTATGAACCCGCGGGTGCGGCAATGGTGGACCTCGCAATATTCGCGGACCACGAAGCCCACGCTGATTGGGTAGATCGTGACGTCCTTTGTTGACCTGATTTTCTTGAGGATCTTGTCCAGGGTGAGCTTGCTGAAAGTGTCGACTCCAGTGGTCACCAAGATGATGTATTTCTTGCCCTCGATGCGGTCCACTCTGTCCAGAGTGTCGAAAACCGCGTCGAACAAGTTGGTTTCAGCAAACCCCGGCATGCGCAATTGGTTCAATGCCGCGTAGACAGCGCGCTTGTCTTGAGTAAAGTCCGCGAGAATCTGGGGTTTCATGTCATAGGAAATCACCGCCACCCAGTCATCCTTCTTAAGGGTACTCGCAAATGCGTACGAGGCATTCAAGGCTTCAACCATGAAGTCATAATTCGTCGACGCGAACTCAACCAGCAGGACCGCCGTGATTGGAGCCTCGGTCTGATTGAAGGTCGAAATCTGCTGGGGCGCGCCGTCTTCCATGATCTTGAAGTTTTCTCTCTTCAACCCCGGGATGGTCTGGCCGTCCTTGGTGGTCACGAGCACGTCCAGGTTCACAAGCGGCACGTCTACCTTGATCGAGTAGTCGGGCATGTTCTCAATCTTTTTCGGTTTTTCGGGGGCTGGAGGCGGCGGTTCTTCCTTTTTCTTGGGGACTACATACGGTCCGACATCGTTTTGCGGCCCACCGGCAGCGGGCGGAGCCTCTTGCTGGTTCGGGTTCGCCGGGGGTTGCTGCGACGTGTCCTGAGCCTGTGCCGAGAAAGTCGTGGCAACCGTCCAGAGAACTACAAACGCCAGCAGGATTAGTCGCTTACGGGAAGCCGGCAGTACCGGGTCCTGCCTGGTAAATACGCCAGAAAACATTGGAAAATCCTCGAAACACCTATGCTAGTATAGATGCAAGAACTCTGCGGTTGGGATAATTTGCGCGCCGTAAAAAACGCCGCCTCCCCTGGCAAAAACCCTTCTGAAGGTTAGCGGAGTCTTGGCAAGCAACAAGGTCATTTTGTGACCTCCGGGGCTATTCATGGGTAAAGCTGCACTCTCACTCGCCGTCCTTTTGTGTCTCTCGCCCTCCGTCTTGGTTACCGCACAAAATGTTAGCGCGCAAGACCGGCCATCGCCTGACATCATGCCGCTCGATCAGATCCACGAAGGCATGAAAGGCACCGCGCTCACCGTCTTCCAGGGCGTGAAACCTGAATCCATGGACGTGGAAGTTCTGGGCGTGATGCACAACGTGAACGGCCCCAAGGGCGACATGATCCTGGTGCGCCTGCATGGTACCAAGCCTGAATATACCGGCGTGGTTGCTGGTATGAGTGGAAGCCCGGTCTATTTCGACGGCAAGCTCGCGGGTGCTCTTGCCTTCCGCATCGGCGAGTTCTCGAAGGAGCCCATCGCGGGCGTGACGCCGATCGAGGAGATGCTGGAGATCAATGCGCTCGATCATCGTCCGCCCCCGGCGCGCGTCAATGCTCCGGCCGCAAATCCTCCAGCCAATGCTCCGAACCAGAGCGGAACCACACAAACCGCAAGCCCGGGCGATAACGCGGCTCTTCCAGCCCAGGACTACAGCAACTATCTGAAGCCAATTGAAACTCCTCTCGTGTTCAACGGTTTTTCTAATGAGACTTTGCGGCGCTATGCGTCGCAATTCGCCGCGGCGGGCATCGTTCCCGTGATGGGCATTGGTTCCGCGAGCGATCGCAGGCAGCCGGAGCCCATCGAGCCGGGATCCGCCGTCAGCGCCGTGCTGGTTCGCGGCGACATGGATATTGCCGCCACCTGTACCGTGACCTATGTCGATCCGCAGCGCTTGCTCGCCTGCGGACATCCGCTTTTGCAGTTTGGCGAAGTGGACCTGCCCATGACGAAGGCTACCGTGCTCGCCACGCTGCCTTCGCCACTGAATGCGTTCAAGATCGTCAACACAACTGAGACGGTGGGCGCCTTCGTGCAGGATCGCCAGAACGGCATTATGGGAGTTCCGGGGCAGGCTTCGAAGATGATTCCCGTGACCGTCGCCATGCACAACGGACAGGCGACGAAAGAATTCCATTACGAAGTTCTCAACAATGCTCGGCTCAGCCCACTGGCCATGATGGCCACCGTCTTCAACGCACTGCACGGCACCAACGAATACGGCGAGGACATTACTTACCGCATGAATGGCGTGCTCAGCGTGAAGGGGTATCCAGCCGTCACGCTACGGAATATGTTTGCCCCGCAAGACAACGGACAGCCTGCGGCGGCTTTGGCCGCTGCCACCATCGGCGATCGTTTTGGACGCATCTACACCAACGCCTTCGACGTTCCTGACGTTCAGGGCGTGAAGCTTGATTTTGATCTTGTTCGCGAGCGCCGCTCCGCCCGTCTGGAAGCCGCGCGCACTGACATGACGGAGGCTCGTCCCGGGGACCAGATTATGGTTGAGACCGTGATTCGTCCGTATCGCGGCGAGCGGCTGGTGCGCCAGATTGCGTTACGGATTCCGACCTCTACTTCGAAAGGAACGCTGCGCATCCTGGTCAGCGACGGAGACACGCTCGACCGCATGCACCGCGGTACGCCCATGATGAACCATGGTCTGGGCCTGGCGCCGACAATCGCATTGCTGAACAAGGAGCGCGCCAACGATCGCGTATATGTTTCGCTTCTCGATTCCGGCCCCGAAGCCATGGTCGCCGACAAGGTGATGCCGACGCTGCCGCTTTCCGTCATGAACGTCATGGACAACATGCGTGGCACACAGGACATGGTCGTGCTGGGTGAATCGTCGGTCAGCGAAGCTTCCACCGATCCGCTCGACTATGTCGTTTCCGGCGCGCAGATGCTGACGATTAGCATCAAGTAGCCCAGCCCGTGTAGCGCGGGCGCCCTCGCCCGCGAACGGCTGTTTGCAGCCGAACAGCCGTCGGAGCCGGAGCCGAATAGCGATTCCCTTTAAAATGAGGTATGACTTTGGCTCGTAAGATGCTCGCTCTGCTGTCAGCACTTATTCTCTCCACCTGTGCCCTCGCCGAGGGCACCCGCACCTGGGAACAATCCAAGTTCGAAGAATTGACCAAGGGCACCGCCACGGGCATTGCTCTGCGCAGTGAAGGCGGCCTCGAACTCGCCCCAGCCTTTAAGGGGCTTGCGACCACGCCCTCGACCTACATCTGGTCGATCGCATCCGATCCCAGGGGCAACGTATACGCCGCCGCGGGCTCCCCGGCCCGCGTCTATCGCATCACACCGGATGGTCAAAGCGCGACCATCTTCGAGCCGCAGGAATTGCAGGTACAGGCTCTGGTCGTCGACAAGAAAGGCATCGTCTACGCTGCCACGGCCCCCGACGGCAAGGTATATCGTCTCGACCCCGGGCGTCTCCAACCCGCGAAAGGCGCTGCCGCCAACCCTGGATCAAACGCCTCTTGGAGCGCGACACCCTACTTCGATCCCGGTTCCAAGTACATCTGGGACATCGTTCTCGATCATTCCGGCGCCCTGTATGTCGCAACTGGTGATCACGGCGAAATCTACAAAGTTAGTCCCAGCGGCCAGCACTCGCTCTTCTTCAAGAGCGATGAAGTACACATTCGTGTTCTCGCAGTCGATCCCAACGGAAATCTCATCGCCGGTTCCGATGGCAGCGGATTGGTCTATCGCATCGCCCCAAACGGCGAGGCGTTCGTTCTTTACAGCGCCCCCAAGAAGGAAATTACCGCGCTCGCCATCGACGGCGCCGGCAATATCTATGCCGCCGCTGCCGGAGAGAAGCGCCCCGGAGGCACGACCCCGGGAATGGGCGTCACTCTCTCAACTCCGGCGCAGACCTCCTCGGCACCCGGCGGCACACTCAATGCCCCCGCAGCTTCCACCACGCCCACATCCCCGTTTCCCGCTCCCGGACTTGGCGCCACCGGCGGCTCCGAGATTTATCGCATTGCGCCCGATGGCGCGCCGTCACGCCTCTGGAGTTCCCATGAAGATCTCGTCTACGCCCTAGCCTTCGATCAGCACGGACGCCTCGTCGCCGGCACCGGCAATCGCGGTCACATTTTTGCCATCAACGGCGTCGACGATTTCACCGATCTGATCAAAGCCGGCGCCACACAAATCACCGCCTTCGCCGCCGCGCCCGGTGGAGGACTCTACGCTTCCAGCAGCAACCTGGGGAAAATTTTCGTCCTCGGACCTGGCCCCGAGTCTGAAGGCACGTACGAAAGCGATGTCTTCGATGCGCGGATCTTTTCCCTCTGGGGACGCGTCAGCGTCCGCAGCGCCGGCAATTCCAACGTCGAACTCTACGCCCGCAGCGGCAATGTGGACAATCCCGACCGCAACTGGAGTCCCTGGACGCGCATTGATTTCGCCCTCGCCCTTGCCGCCGGTTCCGAACTCAAGATTCCGCCGGCGCGCTTCGTGCAGTGGAAGTCCGTGCTCCACGCGGGTAATCCCGCTCCTCGGGTTGACTCTGTCCTGCTGAACTACCTGCCCAAGAATGTTGCCCCTGAAATTGACGACATCACTGTTCAGCCCGGATACCGTTATCAGACGATTTCCCATGTGACCGGCACCGAGGCGCCCACTCCCGGGCAGCCGCGCTTCGATCCCCCACCTCCCGCCGTTCGCGACCGCGATTCGATTGGCATCCGCTGGTTGGCGCATGACGACAACGACGATCAGCTTGTCTACAGCGTTTACTACCGCGGCGACGGGGAATCGCGCTGGCTGCTGCTGAAGAATAACCTCTCAGATCGCTATTATTCCTTCGACGCCAGTCTTTTACCTGACGGCGGCTACACCGTGAAGGTCATCGCCTCCGACGCGCCCTCGCATTCGCCCGGAGAAGCCCTCTATGCCCAACGTGTCGGCAACCGGTTCGAGGTTGACACCACTCCTCCTGTCATCGACAACCTGACTGCCACGATCGACGGAAAGCAGATTCACGTGCATTTCCGGGCCAGCGATTCGTTTTCGCCAATCAAGCGGGCGGAGTACTCGCTGGATGGTGGTGACTGGCAGTTCGTAGAGCCGGTCGGCCAGTTGGCCGATTCGAAAACGGAAGACTACGACTTTCGCGTGGCCGTGCAGCAACCCGAAGCCGTGCCGTCCCTAATGGCCGGGAGCACCGCAAACGACCACGTCGTCGTGGTCCGCACCTACGACCGTTTTGACAATCTCGCCACGGCAAAAACCGTACTTCGCGGAAAATAGAGGAATCGCGGAGATGCACGGTCCAGAGCCAAGCTGCGCTTGGCTCGGACGGGCGAGGTCCCCGCCCGTCCCACCGCTGTTGAGCAAAAAGCCGGGGGGTACGCCCGTTCCACCAACGCACGTTTTCTCTTCACTTGCGCTCACACTGCACGCAGTCGCCCGCCTGATTTACAATCCCCAGTTCCCCTTTGGAGAGAGCCCACCGTGATCCCACGCTACACCCGGCCCGAGATGGCTCGCATCTGGAGCGACGAAAACCGCTTCCGCACCTGGCTGGCGGTCGAAGTCGCCGCCACCGAAACTTTGGCCGCCGCCGGCGTCGTGCCGAAAGAAGCCGCCAAGGCGATCCATGCGCGCGCCGATTTCAGCGTGGACCGCATCTTCCAGATCGAGGCCGAGGTCAAGCACGATGTCATCGCCTTTACCACGGCCGTGGCCGAGATCGTGGGCCCGCATGCCCGCTGGTTCCACTATGGCCTGACCTCGAACGATGTAGTCGATACGGCGCAGGCGCTGCTCATCCAGCAAGCCTCGTCGCTGATCGCAGCCGACCTGGAGCTTCTGGCTGAAGTGCTCGAACGCCGCGCTTTCGAGTTCAAGGACACCCCAATGATCGGGCGTACCCACGGCATTCACGCCGAACCTATCACCTTCGGATTCAAAATCGCCAACTGGTATTCGGAGACACAGCGTAACATCGCGCGCTTCAAGGCCGCCTCCGAGGATCTGCGAGTGGGCAAGTTCTCAGGCGCGGTCGGAACGTTTGCCCATCTCACGCCGGAACTCGAAGAGAAGATCTGCGCCCGCCTGGGACTAAAAGCCGCCGCGATCTCGTCGCAAGTAATTCAGCGCGACCGCCATGCCCACTATATGGCCACGCTCGCCACGATCGCCTCGACGCTCGACAAGATCGCAACCGAAATCCGCCACCTGCAGCGTACCGAAGTCCGCGAGGCGGAGGAATATTTCAGCGAAAAGCAGAAGGGCTCATCAGCCATGCCGCACAAGCGCAATCCCGTCACCAGCGAACAGATTAGTGGATTGGCGCGCGTGGTGCGAGCGAACGCCCAGGCCGGATTCGAGAACGTCGCGCTCTGGCACGAGAGGGATATTTCGCACTCATCAGCCGAGCGCATCATCATCCCGGACTCGACTACGCTCACAGACTATCTGCTAAACAAGACGGCTACATTGATCGAGACCATGTTCGTCTATCCCGAACGGATGCTGGCGAACCTCGAGAGCACCCGCGGCCTCGTCTTCAGCGGCCAGTTGCTGCTGGACCTCGTCGAGAGCGGCGTATCCCGCGAGGATGCGTATCGCGTGGTGCAGAATCATGCCATGCGCGCGTGGCGAGAAGGCCTCGACTTCCTTGACCTGGTCGTGAACGACCCGGAGATTCGCGGACGCGTGCCGCGAGCGAAGATCGAGCGCGCCTTCGATCTAAAACGGCAGTTGAAGAACATCGACAAGATTTTTGCACGGGTGTTTCCGGGCAAGGTTGCCGTTAAGAAAAATGCTGTATCGTCCAAGCGCAAAGTTAAGGAGCAGAAGAGATAGCAGCTGAAGCCTTTTTTACTCGGCGCTCTCGGCGTCTCGGCGGTGAAAAGGTCTTCCCCTACGCACCAGTTCCAACAACTCAATCAATTGCCTCAATTTTTCCTGCCCGACGTGGCGGAGCATTTCCCGGCCAAACTTTTCGAGGGGCTTATCCATTTCGCGCAGGAGCTTCAGTCCGGCAGCAGTGATCTTTCCGTAGATGACCCGGCGATCGTGCCTAGCGCGCGCGCGCTGGACGAAGCCACGATCTTCCAGACGATCGAGCAGGCGCGTAATGTCGGGATCGCGCGTGATCATGCGCTCGCCAATCTCGCGGCACGGCAAACCCTCCGGCCCAGCTCCTCGCAAGATGCGCAGCGCGTTGTATTGCGTTCCGGTGAGTCCAAACTCTTTGAGTTGGGCCTCGACCTGCGTCTCGAGCGCATCGGACGTACGCAACAGCGAAAGATAGGCTTCCGCTTCTCGACTAGTGAATGGAATTTTTTGCTTGAGTTCCGCCTGCAAACCGCGGGGCATGGGCCGAGATTAGTCGTTATGACGACGACTTGTCAACCTTCGTCGGTTCCTTTTCTGGGTTTGTAATAGTTTGTAAAAGCACCCTCCGGCAACAATCCTGGACGACCCGTCGCGCATCTATTTAACTAACCGGTTAATACCGCGAGAAAGGCGGATTCCGGTAGGGATGGTAACCATGAAGAAGCAAAGACAAGTA
>Ga0193751_1000633_pt1 | contig 25965 bp, 17 predicted proteins | sample L1c2metaG_FD_143050 | JGI IMG/M metagenome (GOLD analysis project Ga0193751, IMG submission 143050) | Soil microbial communities from a riparian zone of the East river system, Colorado, United States - L1c2 | ecosystem: Environmental > Terrestrial > Soil > Riparian zone | place: USA: East River... | reverse complement strand
TTTCCACCAAGAGCGATGTGCAAATTCATCACGATCTGCAAAAGCGCGCGCTGCTGATGATTTTCGGCGGAGCCGCGTTGGCACTTGCCTGCGCGGCGGGTCTGCTGGCTCACTTTGGATTGTTTTAGGCTCGGAGGAAACCGATGGGCAGTAGCGTAATCACAGGGCTTGCGTTTTTCCTGTTCGTGGCTGGCGCACTTATTTACATCGTCATCTTGTTCAACGGGCTGGTGCGGTTGCGCAATGAGAACGACCGCGCGTGGGCCAACATCGACGTGCTGCTCAAGCAGCGTCACGACGAAATCCCCAATCTGGTCGAGACCGTCAAGGGATACATGCAGCACGAGCAGCAGACGCTGCTGTCTGTGACCCAGGCGCGAGCGGCGTCGGGGAGCGCGGGCAGCATCGGACAGAAAGCTGTGGCCGATCTGCAGATGGCGAGCGCGCTGCGCGGGCTGTTTGCCGTCGCCGAAAACTATCCGCAGCTTAAGGCCAACGCGAACTTCCTCAAGTTGCAGAACCGCATCAGCGAACTCGAAGAGCGCATCGCCGACCGCCGCGAATTTTTCAACGACGACGTCAACACCTACAACACCCGGATCGGCCAGATTCCCGACGTGTTCGTGGCCAGCTTCATGAGTCTGAAGCCGCGGGAGATGTTCAAAGTCTCCGACGAAGATCGCAAGCTGGTGGAGGTCAGTTTCGCGAGCGGTCAGCGTACTGGAGCCTAGCGGAGCCGCTTTTCTGCCAAGCTTGCGCGTCTCCACTCCTGCGCGTCTCCACTCTTGCACCAGTACTTTGGTAACTCCTAGAAGCTGCCTCACATGGGCATCTCTGACGGTCGTGAGCCTTCAGACATTGGCCTCTACACTTTCGTCATTAGCCTCTCCTCATAATCGAGACCTAAGCTTTAGTGCGAGGTTTTCTCGATCATGAACAACACAATCACGAAGTCGCTCGTAGTACTGGCAGCGGGTGGTCTGATGTTTGTTGGGGCCGCTGCTGCGCAACCTCAAGCAGGTCCGGGACAAGTCGATCCGGGTCATCCGCGCGTCAACCAGGTCAATCGGCGCGAGACCAATCAGCAGAAGCGCATCGCCAACGGGGTCAAGAACGGCAAGCTCACGCCGGGACAGACTGCGCGTATCGAAAAGCGCGAAGCGAACATTCAGAAGACCGAAAAGAAGGACATGGCCGCGCACAACGGACATCTGACCAAGGCTGAGCAGAAGAACCTCAATAAAAGACAGAACAACGTGAGCAAGACCATTTACAAAGACAAGCATTCCAAGTAGCTCGAAGCTTCGAAATTCCCTCGTTCAGAACAAAGCCGCGGATGGCCGTGGCTTTGTTCTTTGGCGTTCCGATTTGGGCTGAAGTTTACTATTTTGTAACCGCCCCTCCCCCCCCTTAAATCATCTAAAATCTTGAAAACATTCGAGTTATGCAAAAGTGCCCTTGCAAAATCTTGATAGCAAATGGGTTAGGGGTCAAAATCTTCAAAACAAAGGGGTTCGGTTTGCCAACTCTCCGCCGCGATTTGTTCGGAGCAACTTCGGATGGCCCATATTGGGATGAACAGCTAGTCGAGGTCAAGGTTGGACGTCACAACGGGCGCTGTGGAAATCTTCCGAGATTTGTGGAAATCTTCCCAGGCTTATTGCGGCAAGGCGAGAGCCGGGAGGCCGCTAACAATCTCTACCGTTTCGACGCTGACGGTAATCACCTGGCCGATCAGCCGAAGGATGTATTGCGGCTCATCGGCGCGGTTGGGGTCGTTGGTGATGCCGCTGCGCTTGTCGGTTGAGACCTGATATTGATCGATAACCCATTCGAGGGCAGAGCGATTGCCGAGGCGGTAGTCGTAGGTTTCCTTGGGGATGCCGCTGAGAGTTAGGAACTGGTTGTAGATGAGCGTGGATTTATCCTTCCTTAGCTTCATCTTGGTGACGCGGTAGTCGAGTTTTTCGCCTTTCTTTTCTGTTTTCGTGAGCTTGTATTCGGGTTGTTGTTCGTAGTGAACGTGGATTTCGGCGAGGCGCTGGCCGGCTGCAACGAATGCCCTAAACACATCTTTGTCATCCTGAGGCCCGCGTTCTTTGCGGGCCGAAGGACCTATGGATTTGTCGGCAGCAGCGGCGCTGCCTGCGAGTTGCATAGGTCCTTCGTTGGGAGTCCCCGGCTTCGCCGGGGACTCCGCCGCCTCAGGATGACAAGGAGTTGAGGTAGCGAAGGGAATGCGCGGGAGTTCGCGGCGGAGGTTGGCGGCGTAGCGCTCGCGGTACTGGGGGTGGTGAAGGACGGCGTAGATGTGGTGGAAGATGTCCCACTTGGTGATGGAGAGGTCGTGGTAGTGGGCTCGGAAATGTTCGAGGGCCCAGTTGGTGATGTTCTCGCGGCGGTGGGTGCCGTCTTCGGCGTAGAGTATATTCTCTCGGCTGCGCGGAGTGTGAATGTTGAAGAAACTTCGCATTATCGGTTGCGAAGTAATCGGATTGGGAATTCTTATAGGCTGGCTTATGTGGAAGTATCCTGAGCTGGTCGATCCGATCGTCCCTTGGGTAGCCCTAGCAGTGGCATGGCACATTACGTGGGACGTATTGGACGCGAGAAGCGTACGCCATGGAGCGGTGGCCCTCGCGAAACGAGGAAATCGTATGGCGATCTGGATTCTAGTATTTGCTGTGGGTGGGGCGGTGTCCCTGCTCTATTGGTATGGCATCCATAAATCACTGAGAAGGCTCGCTCAAGCACATGAAGCGTATGAAACGAAACACAGATATGCAGGAGCGCCGGAAGTACCCGCAATTTCGCTCACTCCTACGCATTCCAATGCCACATCGCCTGACGAACTGTCTCAGAAAATCCTCGCTGCATTAGAAGATATAAAGAAAAATACAGAGAATTCTAATCAAGTACGCGAGCCGTTCTTGGTAACCGCCGGACCAGAGATCATGTCGTCAGAATGGGATCACCCTGTATTCGTTCATCTAGCAAATGCTCCCCCTAACGGTGTCAGGGCGACAGGCATAAATATGCTGATCTACATGGGAATCATCAATCATCAATCAGTTGCAACCATGCTGAGCGGATTCCGCGTAGAGATCAAGATAAAGGGTAGAAAGTGGACTAAGCTGCGCAGGATTCCGACTGTCGCAGGCGAGGTCGTGTTGGCCTTCAGTGCGCCGAAGGGTCAATCTATTGACGAGAATCCATTTCTTGATCGTCTTATTATGCAGCACACGATGCAGCCCGGCGAAGCTACGCTTGGTTGGCTAGGTCTTGGGTATCCAAAAGGTTTTAAGGTGGTCGGTAAATATCGCTTACGAATTACGGTATTCGATGTTGCGGGAAAGAGCACTACGATGACTACAAAAGAAGCATCTGGGTTAGATCCAGATGAGGCTCAAGGCGTTGTACTTAAGATCGGAAGAGAGGTAGACTTGTCCTTCCTGATGCCAAAGCAGCATTAAGCTACCTTCGTTAATTGCTTGTATTCAATGTTGTCGGACTGAATGAGCTTCCGCATCGTGTCGCGGAAAAGATAGGGTTCTTTCGGTTGTTGAAACACCACGTCATTTCGTCAAGATAGGCTGAAAGATGTTTTGCAGAGATTCGATGCCACGATCCCACGATGCCGCACTTGAGCAGCGAAAAGACTGTGTTCGTGTGAATATCTCCGTTCACGTAAATCTTGCTCTTGTGCTGGATCGTCTTGTGCCTACTCTTGCGGGTAAGTTTACAACGGGGGACATCGAAGAGGGATGGGAGATTCCTCGCTTTGCTCGGAATGACAAGGTTTTGTGGGGCTTTTCGGTACAGAAATGCGAAAGCCCCGGTAGTCATCCGGGGCCTTTCTCGCGAATACTGGAACACCGCCTGCGAAGCATCTTTGGGATAACTCTGCGGACGGCGAAGTCAAGCACGAATCGCTTCGTCGGGTAACTACGTCGCGAAGGGACGGGAAAGCAGGTCCCTCGACTGCGCAAGCTCGTTCTAAAACGAACGAGCTTGCTGCGCTCGGGATGACAAGAGTGTGGAGGCAAATGCCGCGGGCAGGGGCGCCCGCTCCACATGGTCAAAATCCCCACATTCAAAACCAGCGCAGTCAAAATCCCCACTTCTCGCAAGGGAGGCGAGAAGTAGGGCACCCAGCTGAAATGGGTCACCGGCTCCTCCCCGCAGCCGCGGGCGAGGGCGCCTCCGCTACACTTACGCCAGGAGTTTGGCGGCTTGTTTGGCGTAGTACGTCAGGATGATGGTGGCGCCGGCGCGGCGGATGCTTAGGAGGGATTCCATCATGACGCGGTCGCGTTCGATCCAGCCGTTTTGGGCGGCGGCTTCGATCATGGCGTATTCGCCGGAGACTTGGTAGGCGGCGAGGGGCAGGTCGAAGCGGGCGCGGGCGGCGGCGATAACGTCGAGGTAGGGCAGGGCGGGCTTGACCATGATCATGTCGGCGCCTTCTTCGATGTCGGCTTCGATTTCGCGCATGGCTTCGCGCAGGTTGGCTCCGTCCATCTGATACGACCGGCGGTCGCCGAATTGCGGGGCGGAGTCGGCGGCCTCGCGGAAGGGGCCGTAGAAGCCGGAGGCGAATTTGGCGGCGTAGGAAAGAATGGGCGTGTTGATGAAGCTGGCGCCGTCGAGGGCGCGGCGGATGGCGGCGACGCGGCCGTCCATCATGTCGGAGGGGGCGATGATGTCGATGCCGGCTTTGGCCAGCGAGACCGAAGTGCGGGCGAGGAGATCGAGCGTGGGGTCGTTCAGGATTTCGTAACTGGCGCTGGCGACGCTGGCCATCCGCGCGGCGGCTTGGGCAATGGCTTTTTCTTTCTCTTCGGGACTCTTCACTCCGGCTACGCGGGCGGTGTCCATGGCGTCGACGGCGGCGGCGCCTAGGGATTGCGGGCCGGCTTTCACGACTCCGCAGTGGCCGTGCGACATGTATTCGCAGAGGCAGACGTCGCCCATCACGATCAGGTCGGGGACTTCCTGCTTGAGGGCGCGGGTGGCTTGCTGCACGATGCCATCTTCGTCCCAGGCTCCGGTGGCGATTTCGTCTTTTTTCTCGGGAAGGCCGAACAGGATGACCGAGGGCACACCCAGGGAACGAACTTCCCGCGCTTCTTTTACGGCTTCGTCCACCGATAGATTGAAGATCCCGGGCATGGAGCGGACCGGCTTGCGAATGCCTTCTCCGGGACAGACGAACATGGGATAGACGAAGGCGTCGGGGCTGAGACGAGTCTCGCTTACCAGGTTGCGGAGTTCCGCGGTGCGGCGGAGGCGGCGAAGGCGGGTTACGGGGAATGCCATGGTGTGGTCACTGAGGGAGCATTGGATCAAGGCTCCCTGAGTGATTTTAGAACATCTTGATGCTCCTGCGGGTTGAGGTTCGAAGACGATGGGCGCGAGCGATCAGAATTCCCCACCCTAATCTCGCCAAAAAGCGGCGAGATTAGGATGGGCCACCCGCCGCGAAACAAGGGTGAGGTACCGGCTCCGGTTTAGCTTGACAGGTGTGACGGAAGTAACCCGGGGGCTTACGGCGGTTCTCGGAATGACGGATTCGGTCCCATAGAATTAGGGACGGATGAATCTGTTTCGGCGCCACGCCTGGTTTGCTGCAGCGGCGGGAGTCACCCTGGCTTTTGCAGGAGTGTCGGTTTTTGCCCACAAGAGCGCAGCGCTGGCGACATTTTCCGATCTCTGTGGATTTGCCCTGATGCTGGCGGCCGCCGGAATCGCGCTGAGCAATGCTTTGGCGCGACCCGGGCAGGAGCGTAGTTTCTGGGCATTGATGGCGTTGGGATTCTCGCTGTGGGCTTGCCACGAGGCTTCCTGGACCTACGGGGACTTATTTCTGCATCGCCGGCTTCCCGATATTTCTGTCTTTGATGTTGTTCTTTTCTTTCATGCTGTGCCGATGATCGCGGCAGTGCTCTGGCGCCCCGATTTGCTGCGAAATGAAGGGAGAACTGTTCTCGGCCTGCGGAATTTTTTGATGCTGCTGGGATGGTGGATCTTCCTCTATGCCTTCATCGTATTTCCTCACCAGTATGTGGCGCTGAACGTTGACCTGTACAACGTCTGCTACAAGCGGCTTTATCTGGTGGAAAAAACCCTGCTGCTGGCAGTGTTAGTACAAGCGGCATGGACCAGTTCGGGCGGATGGCGGCGGCTCTACCTGCATTTCTTTTCCGCGAGCCTGCTGTATGCCGTTGGCTCGCGATTGCTGGGCTGGGGCTTAGCGAATGGAAGGTATTATTCGGGAAGCCTTTACGACGTTCCATTCATCGGAACACTGGCATGGATGGCTGCGATCGCTTTATCGGCACCGAAATGGGATCTGCAAAGCCGCGAAATAAGTTTGGATCCGCGATGGAAGAAAGTAATTCCTCGGCTGGCGATGATGGCACTGTTGTCGCTGCCGGTGCTGGGCCTGTGGACTGTGTTGCTCGATCAATCGGCGGCTCCATCACGGGTATTTCGCGTTGCCACCGTGCTGCTGGCGATGCTGCTGTTGGGCGCGTTCGTGTTTTTGCGGCAATATGTGCAAGACCAGGCGCTGATGGCGGTGCTGCAGGAGTCGCGCCAGGGATATGAGAGCCAGAAGCGTTTGCAGAGCGAATTGGTGCAGAAAGAAAAGCTGGCTTCCCTGGGCAATCTCGTCGCAGGGGCGGCGCACGACATCAACCATCCCTTGACCGCCATCATGAGTTATTCGGAACAGCTCTGGGCACAGGAACGGCTCACGGAAGAACAGAACGCGCTGGTACGCAAGATCGTGAGCCAGGCGCACCGAACTCGCGATCTGGTCGGCGATTTGTTGAGCTTCGCACAGCAATCGCCGGCGGAGAAAATTCCGGTAGACGTCAGATTGCTGCTGCACCGCGCGACTCAAATGCTCGAGTCGCGTCGGTTGCCGGGAGCAATCCGGGTAAGTGTCTCCGTGGACGACAGCTTCCCGCGAGTACAAGGCAATGCCAACCAACTCTTCCAAGCTTTTGTCGAGATTATCGAGAATGCAATGGATGCTTTGGAAGAAGCCGGCGGAGGATCGCTGGAAGTTACGGCACGCCGTGAGGGCAACGAGGCCGTGCTGCTGTTTTCCGATACAGGGCCGGGGATTCGGGAGCCGCAACGGGTCTTCGATCCCTTCTACACGACTAAGCCTGTGGGCAAAGGGACGGGCCTGGGTCTGAGCGCGGTGTATGGCGTGATCCAGGATCATAGCGGTCAGATTACCTGCCAGAACAAGCGGGAAGGCGGAGCGCTGTTCGTGGTGCGACTACCGGCGGAGGCGGAGAAAGCTTCCGCGGTGAAGGTGGCGGGCGCGGTGGGCCACTGAACGACTGCGATTGACGGTCGGTACCTGCAGGCTCGTTTCGTTTTTTCCAATATCCTCGAACTTAATCCGCTGTATCCCTGGTCGATCTCGCTATACAAACCTTCCCCTGGTGTTGTGGCCTTTTACTCCTGTGGCCTTTTACTCCTGTACCATGAATTGCGATGCCTGGTGAATTAGCGCACAGTTCGACACGAGTGTTGGAGTTCGATGCTCTGCGGGAATTGCTGCGCGGATACGCTTCGTCGCCTTTGGGGCAGGAGCGGATTGAGGGGCTGACTCCATCGACGGATCGGGGCTGGATTGAGAGCCAGCAGAAGCTGGCCGCGGAGATCCGGGAATTTCGTCGCGTGGGCGGGCGGTTTGATTTTTCCGGGCTGATTGAAATCCGGCTGCTCGTTGAGAAATCGCGCATCGCGGGCGCTGCTTTGGAGACTGCCGAGATTCGCGATGTGATCCTGGTGGTGGACCGGGCCGCGGAATGGCGGGAGATAGCGCTGCATCCGCCGGCGGGTATGAAGTCCGATTGGCAGGAAGTGCGGTCGCTCTCGAAGCAGATCGTTGACTTCACCGAGTTTCTGCGTTTCTTCCGAAATAAAATTCAGCCCGACGGAACGTTGGAAGACAAAGCTTCGCCCGAATTGGCGCGTATTCGCCGGGAGATCGAAAAACAGCGGCGGTCAATTCAGGAATCGCTGCGGGGGTATCTGCGGCGGCTGGCCGAGGGTGGCACGGTGCAGGATGAGCTGGTAACAATTCGCGGCGAACGTTTTGTCATCCCAGTGAAGGTTGAGCAGAAACGGCGGGTGCAGGGCGTGGTGCACGGTGCGAGTTCGAGCGGGCAGACGGTGTTCGTGGAGCCGCTGGAAACGATCGAACAGAATAATGAGCTGGTGCGGCTGCTGGAAGAGGAACTGGTTGAGATTCACCGCATCCTGCTGAAGATGACGCAGCGCATCGGGGCGCAGGCTGAGGAAATTCTGGCTGCCGTGGATGTGCTTGGGGAATTGGAACTGCAGTTTGCCAAAGCGCGTTTTGCGGAGGATTACAACTGTGTGGCGGTAGCGTTGAATGGAGATCAGCAAGACTCGCGTGGGGACGGGCGCCTTCGCCCGTCCGGGGCGAGCAAAGCTCACCTCCTGCTGCACAATGCGCGGCATCCGTTGCTGGAGCGCAATCTTAAGCTTAAGGGCGTCGCTGTGGTGCCGGTCAGCGTGGAACTGGAGGGCGAGCGGCGGCAACTGATCATCACCGGGCCGAATACTGGCGGCAAAACAGTTACGCTCAAGACCGTTGGGCTGCTTGCTCTGATGGCGCAGTCGGGGCTTCCCGTGCCGGCTGATCGTGCTGAGTTGCCGGTGTTCGACGCGGTGCTGGCCGACATCGGCGACTACCAGTCGATCGAGCAAAATCTTTCTACGTTTTCGGCGCACGTGACCAACATTGATTTCATTTCGCGCACGGCGACGGTGGAGTCGCTGGTGTTGCTGGATGAACTGGGGTCGGCCACCGATCCGGAAGAGGGCGCAGCTTTGGCCGTGGCGATTGCCGGACACTTTCGCGAGATCGGCTGCATAACCGTGATCTCGACTCATCACACGTCGCTTAAGGTTTATGCGGCGAATACTCCGGGCGTGGTGAATGCCTCGGTGGGATTTGACGAGGCTACGCTGCAGCCGACCTATGAATTGAAGGTGGGTGTGCCGGGAGCGTCCGCGGGCATCAATATCGCGCGGCGGCTGGGCTTGAATCCGAGCATCATTGAGGGCGCGCGCGGGCGCCTGGGGACACAGGCTCGCGATGTGGGGCAATTTCTCGACAAGCTGCACGCCGATCTGCGCGAAGCTGAAAGCGAACGGGTGCGGTTGAAAACGCGCGAGCAGGAATTGGAGCGCGAGAAGGCGCATCTGGCGGCGGAGGGACGCAACGAGCAGCAGGCTAAGGTCCGCGAGATGGAAAAGAAACTGGAGAGCGTGTTGCGCGATTTCGAATATCAGGCGCGCGAGGCGGTGCTTGCGATCCAGGATCGAGCGGCGGCGCAGAAACTTTCGAAGGATGCGGAACGCCGGGTGGCCAAGTTGCGGCGGGATTTTCGGGAGCAGTTCGATTCGAGCGTGCTGGCGCATTCCACCGGTGCGGATCAAGGCGATCCGCACGCGCAACCGCGGGTGGTGAAGCATGTCGCTGAAGGCGATACTGTGAAGCTGAAGTCGACGGGGCGTCCAGCACGAGTGGTGCGCAAAGTCGACGACAATCATTTTGAAGTGCAGATGGGCCCGATGAAGATGAAGATCGCGCGCGAAGACATTGCCGAGGTGCTGGCGGGCGCTCAGGCTGCTGTGGGCGACTCTCCGGTGAAAGCGGCGCGGGCGCGGGGGATTTCTGTGTCGCTCGAAAACGAAGGCGGGACCGTGCCCGGCGAGATCAACGTGATTGGGCGGACCGTGGACGAGGCTTCGCGCGAAGTCGAGAAGTTTGTAGACCGGGCGTTTCTGGCAGGGCTTCCGCGCGTGCGCGTGGTGCATGGCAGCGGCATGGGAATTCTTCGGAAAGCGCTGCGGCAGCTGTTGCAGGAGCATCCGCACGTCGCGACGGTAGCTGAGGCTCCACAAAATGAAGGGGGAGGAGGGGCGACTCTGGTGGAATTGAACGTCTAATCGCTGCCCCGTGCCCAGGGCTGGAGTTGTGATGCGGGTAGGGATGCTTCGACTGCGGAGAATCGTCTTTTGGACGGTTCTCCTTCGCTCAGCATGACAGGGGTCGTTGATAATTACAAAGTCTGCTTTTTGCTCAGCGGTTAACCGAAATGTCATGATTCCCACAGATTGTCCACAATAATGCGCGGTGGCATCTTTCAATCGAGGACTGTTTCCCTGACAATTCCTACGAGACCTCTGTCCCGACTCAAGGAACCCTCAATGGCGAACCCTGGCGATTTCGCGTACACGGTGAAGCAGCAGGCGGATATTGTCCGCGTCGTCGGCGACTACATCAAGCTGAAGAAGGCGGGGGCGCAGAACTATTCGGGGCTGTGTCCGTTTCATGGCGAGAAGACGGCGTCGTTTTCGGTGCATGCCACGCGGCAGTTTTATCACTGCTTTGGGTGCGGGCTGTCGGGCGACGTGTTTAGTTTCGTGCAGAAAATCGAAAACATCACCTTCCCCGAAGCTGTGCGAATGGTGGCGCAGAAGCTGGGCATACCGCTGCCCAAGGCTGCGTATTCGACTCCGGGAGAAGCCAAGGAGGCGCGGCTGCGGGGACAGTTGCTCGACGTGCATGAGCGAGCGGTGGAGTTTTTTCAGGAGTGCTTGCGGCGTCCCGAGGGGGCGCGGGCGCGGGAATATCTGGCGGGGCGCGGGCTGGATCAGGAAATGATTGCGCGATTTCGGATTGGGTATGCGCCGGATTCTGGATTTCTGTTGCGCGATCGGCTGAAGGGGGAGTTCAGCGAAGAGGTGTTGCGGGAGAGTGGGTTGTTTTCATGGAAGGAAGACAGCTCTCAGCTGTCGGCTGTCAGCCGTCAGCAAAACCCGAGGTCCCCTTCGACAGGCTCAGGGCAGGCTCTCGACTCCGGTGGGCCGCTCGAAGGCGAGCGGCCCACCTCCGCTCGGGATGACACAGGGTTGGGTGAGCCAACGACCAACGACCGTTTTGAGCCTGCCCTGAGCGAAGCGAAGGGACCAATGACTGTGGCGATGTATTCCAAATTTCGTAACCGCGTGATGTTTCCGATTGCGAGCGAGGCGGGGAAAGTAATCGCGTTTACTGGGCGCACGCTCGCGACGGACGAAAAGTCTGGGCCCAAGTATTTGAATTCGCCGGAGACAGCGATCTACTCCAAAAGCCGAGTGCTGTTCAATCTGGATGTGGCCAAGGAGTGGGTGAAAAAGTTTGACTACGCGATCCTGGTTGAGGGGCAGATGGATTGCATCTCCGTGTATGCCGCTGGATTTCACAATGTGATCGCCAGCTCGGGGACCGCGTTTACCGAGCTGCAGGCCAAGCTGCTGGGGCGATTCAGCAAGAATGTAGTCGTGAATTTCGATCCCGATACAGCGGGGGCCAAGGCTACGGAGCGCACACTCGGCTTGCTGGTCGAGGAAGAATTTCAGATCAAAGTGCTGACGCTGGAGCAGGGATTCGATCCCGATCTGTATATCCGGCGCAAGGGAAAAGAAGCGTACAGCGAGGCGCTGAAGCATTCGCAAAAATATTTTGATTACCTCATTGAACGTGCGCGTTCGCAATTTCCGGTGCGGAGCGCCGACGGCAAACACAAGGCCGTGAACTATCTGTTGCCGCATATTCAGCGAGTGCCCAGCCGCATCGTGCGAGACGAACTGGCGCAGGAGATCGCGCAGAAGTTGGGCATCGATTCGGCGGTGTTGCGGCAGGAGTTGCGGCATGCGGCGGGGACACGGTCGACATCGGCTGTCAAAGCCACTGCCGAGGCCCAGGTCACGGACGCGGAAAAAGTTTTGATCCGCGCGCTGGCGTCGGCGCGGCAGATGCAGCGGGGCGAGGAGCATGTTTCTGCGCGAGATGGAGCGGAGGAGGAGTTCGATCCGGCCCGGCAAGCGCAGTTTGTTCTGCAGAACGAAGGGCTGCATCAAGGGCTGGCGACCGAATCGCTGGCCGAGTCCCTGCTCAACGATTCTCGGTTAAACGTGGGGCGCGAATATGCCGATGTGCTTGAAGTACCCGCCACGGAGAGCGATCGCCGGACGCTGGCGTCGATTTTGCTGAAAGAAGACGAAGAGCTGACGGCAGAGGTGCTGGAGGCCGCGGTCCGCGCCTTGCGGCGGATTCACTTGCGCCGGCGGCAGGAAGAGGTGCAGCGGGAACTCAAGAAGCCCGGCCTTGCAGGGGATAAGGAACGACTGCGGGAACTGCTGACTGAACTGGAACGAATCAGCCGGGCACTGCGCGATCGTGGTTTAGCCGAAAGCAGTCTGGCGGAAGATGGGAGTAAAGTGGCGGGAACCAAGAAAACAGCGTGAAACAAAAATCGGCTCCAAGCCATCTAAGTATTTAAGAGAATTGCAGATAGCGGCGGGTACGGGAGATCAGGCGGGCAACCGATAGACGGCACAGCACTTATGTGCTAAACTCCGTAAGTTTGTGCAAGACGCACATTCCCGCACAACCCACATCCCCACCCTTTGAAGGAACTGTATCACACGCTCCTGTGGAGCGGAATAACGAAGTTTAAGGACACACCTTTTGGCTCTTGACGACAAGTTCGAAGACATTAAAAAGCTGATCGATACAGGCAAAGAGAAGGGATATCTCACCTACGACCAGGTCAATGACCTGATCCCGCACGATGTGCACAGTCCCGAAGACCTGGATGATCTGCTGACGACGATTGGTACGCAGGGAATTGACGTGCTGGAGGGGCCCAAGCTGCCCTCCGCTACGCTCGATAAGAAATTCGACGAATCCGAAGAAGGGGAAGATGTCGAGCTCGACCTGACCCCTGGAGCTCTGGAAAAAACCAACGACCCCGTCCGCATGTATTTGCGCGAGATGGGAACTGTGCCGCTGCTTACGCGCGAAGGCGAAGTGGAAATTGCCAAGCGCATTGAGCGCGGACAACTGCGCGTACTCAAGGCTCTGTCGCGGTCGCCGATTGTGATTCGCGAACTGCTGGCGATGGGCGAGGACCTGAAGAAGGGTGTGCGCTCGATCAAGGAAGTGGTCACCTTCGACGAAGAGGAAATCACTGACGAGATCTTGCAGAATCGCCTGAACGAGTTTACCGGCAAAATCGACGACATGGCCAAGCTGTATAAAAAGGCCGCGCTGCTCGAAGAGAAGTATGCCGAAGTTTCGCTGAAGAAGAAGCCGAAGGATCATCGCCGGGCCCGCCGGAAGCTGGCGCGCAGCATCGTTGCTGTGTCGCAGGCAGTGCGCAAGCTTGGGTTCACTAACGCCGAACGCAAGCGTCTTATTGAACGCCTTAACAAAACCGTCGACGGCATGCGCTCCCTCGACCGCCAGACGCAGAACCTAGAGCGCAAAGCCGACGCCACTCGCAGCGAAGAGCAGAAAAAAGAATATCGCCGGCAAGCGCGGGCGATTCGCGGCGAAGTGGAAAAGCTGGAACTCGAAACCGGGGTATCGTTTCCGGAGCTCAAGCGCACTCAGCGCGAGATCATCCAGGGCGATATGAACGCGGAGCAGGCCAAGCGCGAGCTGATTGAGGCCAACCTTCGCCTGGTGGTTTCGATTGCCAAGAAATATACCAACCGTGGCTTGCAGTTTCTTGACTTGATTCAGGAAGGCAATATCGGCCTGATGAAGGCTGTCGACAAATTCGAGTATCGCCGTGGCTATAAATTTTCTACGTACGCAACCTGGTGGATTCGGCAAGCCATTACCCGCGCGATTGCCGATCAGGCGCGTACGATTCGTATCCCAGTGCACATGATCGAGACGATCAACAAACTGATCCGCACTTCGCGGCAGCTGGTGCAGGAACTGGGGCGCGAGCCTACCAGCGAAGAGATTGCCAAGCGCATGGACATTCCGGTAGCGAAAGTGCGCAAGGTGCTCAAGATCGCGCAGGAACCGATCTCGCTCGAAACGCCGATCGGAGAAGAGGAAGATTCGCATCTCGGGGACTTCATCGAAGACCGCGGCGTGGTTTCTCCAGCGGAGGCGGTCATCAACGTGAACCTGAAGGACCAGACGGGACAGGTCCTGCGCACGCTGACTCCGCGCGAAGAAAAAGTCATCAAGATGCGCTTCGGCCTGGAAGACGGCAGCGAGCACACGCTGGAAGAAGTTGGGCAGTCGTTCGCGGTGACGCGCGAACGCATCCGCCAGATCGAAGCCAAGGCGCTGCGCAAGCTAAGGCATCCATCGAGATCGCGAAAGTTGCGGGCGTTTATGGATGGAGTAAGGGACTAAGCATGCTCACGAGAGGCGGACGCGTTCGTCCGCCCATCGTTACTTGACAGTTTGCCGTACAGGATTAAGATTGGGGTTGGCAGGCGTCGTCCAATACCGCTAAATATGTGGTGAACGGTTCGGTACGGAAGCCCCGGGTGAATCTCGGGGCTTTTGCTTTCTCCGCGTCGCAACCTTCAGCCCGACGCACGCATTACTCTCGTCTTGCGCTCTGTTGCGACCACGAAGCACCCTTCCCACTGGCTCACATCCTCTTGTCGGAATACCTCTGCGACACGAATGATGAGGCTCTGACGATCCGGCGAATGAAGCCGAACAAGCAAGATGCCACAGTGCGTCCCAGGAACGAATCGCCGCACGTCGGAAAAATCCAGATCCTGCGTGATCAAGAATCGCCGATCTTTCTGGGCCGCATCCCAGATCTCGCGGTCGCTCTTGCCACCTAGATTCTCTTCAGCAACGGTGTGAACCTCGTGGCGGAGATTCGTAAGGACTGCGGCCAGATGCACAGGAAGGTTTTCGTCGAGCTTGATTCTCATCGGATGTGCGGAGTGGCTGGAACCGGCAGGTCTTCTTCTGCGGAAGCCGCCGCGAAGGCAATCGCCGTCTGCACGTCCTCAGTCTTCAAGGCAGGAAAAGCCGCGAGAATTTCTTCGATGGAATCGCCGGCTGCCAAGCTGGCCAACACCGTACGAAGCGTAACCCGGGTGCCCCGGAAAACCGGTTCGCCGCCACAAATTTTCACGTCCCTTACGATCCTGTCTTCGTGTTTCACAGCGGATGTCCCTTCCACCCTTAGACTTCTTCTAAATCAGCATCATACCATCGGCGTGCGTGCAGACGGGCCAAGCATTAGGGCGGCATGAGCCGTGGCGTCGGGTCGAGTCTTTTTTGCTCAAACTCACCGGGCGCTGACGCTTGACGAGGCCTACTTCCTAAGCCCAGTGGATTCTGGGCGACTTACGCGGCGCTGAAGCGCCGCTCTTCCACGGTACTGCATACTCTCTCGATTGGTTTTAGGTTCGCCTTTGCTGGAGAGCCGAGGCGGCTGTCGCTACATGAGCACGGTCGAACACATGCTCCGGGCAATATTAGCTCTCAGTTTTCCTCGGACTTCCACAGGGAAGATACGTCGTCCACAGTTTCTTCACAACGAAACAGGTTTTTTGTGTTGCGGGGCGCGGCGATTCGCGTGAGAGTGGTTCAGCGAAACGTGAGAGTTCCTGAGCTTGCCGGATGATTGCGGCAGAGCCAGCGGCGACCGGTGATTCTCGAGGGTGAATTGCCGGGGGAATCCAGAAACCGCGCGCGAGCGCGAACTGGTTGCCCGGGCGTTGCGGCCTCCTCCCCCATTCCGCTCCTTGGAGCGGGTCAGGGCTGCTGGCAACCGCACGGTTGTAGATTCGTGATCGCAAGGTGACGGATCGGCAGCTGGCTTTGGCAAACGCGGCATTGCTTTCGAGCGCTGCCGGGCTGAAGCGGTCATCCCGCCGCCATGCGGTGACAAGCTTGAGCAGGAACCCACGTTACGATGCGGCTCGGGTGGCTGGCCCGGGCCGCATTTTTTTTGGCTGTCAGCTCTTAGCTTCTAGCTCTTCGCAGTAACGGACTCTTTTTGTAATAGTTTCCACAACATATCGCGGACCTTCACAGCTTCTTCACAATTCATTTGGAGTTTCGCTTTGTCTTCGCTTATGCTGAGGCATAAGAAGAGGGCACAGTGCGATACACGACCATGGCAACCACCGATTACAGCATCAGCACTCTTCCGGCGAACGTAGAAGCGGAGCGGTCGATTCTAGGCGCGATCCTGCTCGACAACTTTGCCTACAACCAAGCTGCAGAGCATTTGCGGATCGAGGACTTCTCGCTCGATTCTCATCGCCGCATTTACGCGCGCATGGTCGATCTGGCGGAGTCGTCGCGGCCTATCGACATGATCACGCTGATCGAGGAGCTCGATCGGCATAAGGATCTGCAGCCCATCGGCGACGTGGCGTACGTGTCGAGCCTGGTCGATGGAGTGCCAGACCGGCCCAGCATTGAGCACTATGTGAAGATTGTGCGCGACAAGGCAATGCTGCGCGGGCTGATTTCCGCGGCTACGACGGCGATTGCGCGCGCGTCGGACCAGGGTGACGCGGCCGAAGATGTTCTGAGCGATGCCGAGGCCGCACTTTTTCAGCTTTCGGACAAGCGCATTGGGCGCGGCTTCATGGGCGTGCAGGAAATCGTGCGCGAGTCGTTTGGGTCGGTCGATGCTCTGCTGCAGCGCGGCCAACGGATTACGGGACTGGCAACGCACTATACCGATCTGGACGAAATGACGTCGGGCCTGCAGCGCTCCGATCTGGTGATCATTGCGGCGCGGCCTTCGATGGGCAAAACAGCATTCGTGATGAACATCGCGGAGAACGCTGCGATAGAAGATCAGCAAGTGGTCGGAGTCTTTTCGCTGGAAATGTCACGCGAGGCGCTGCTGATGCGCTTGCTGTGTTCGCAGGCGCGGGTCGACGCCCACAAGATGCGTACCGGATCGCTTTGGCAGGACGACACCAGAAAAGTTGTGCGCGCCATGGAGCAACTGGCCCACGCTCCGATTTTCATCGACGACACTCCCGGAATTTCTCTGAGCGAGATGCGGGCGAAGTCGCGGCGTTTGAAGCAGGCGCAAGGTGGCAAGCTGGATTTGATCATCGTTGACTATTTGCAGTTGATGTCGGGAGGAGGCAAGCGTTTCGAGAATCGTACCCAGGAAGTTTCGGCAATTTCGCGCGGGCTGAAGGCGCTGGCCAAGGAATTGAGCGTGCCGGTGATCGCGCTCTCGCAGTTGAGCCGGGCTCCGGAGAGCCGTGGAGGAGACCATCGTCCGCAACTTGCCGATTTGCGCGAGTCGGGATCGATTGAGCAGGATGCCGACTTGGTAATGTTTATCTTTCGCGAAGAGGTCTACAAGCAGGACGATCCGGAACTGCAGGGGAAGGCTGAGATCATTATCGCCAAGCAACGCAACGGGCCGATCGGAAAGGTGAGGATGGCCTTCCTGAAGAGCAGCACTAGATTTGAGTCATTGGCGGACGGCGAGGGCGGTAGCGGGGTTGAAGAGTGATACGAGATCGCAAACGAGGAGGAGAGCTATGACTGAGCCAACGAGGCCCTTGACGCTTATCTCTTTGGATAAGCTATCTACCGCCATCGCATTGGCCGTTTCAGATGTGACGGGTGAATCTTATTCTGCCGAAATAACCCATATCGACTTTGAATCCGTACGGAACAGTTGGATGGAGGATACGACCATGCTTACAGTGAGGCTCAAGGCACCGCTAACGTGGTGGTACCGCTCCCTTAACTCAGCGAAAGCGGATGATGACGCTTCCCAGTCAAACCCGACCACTGGGTGACGATGTGCTACCGATCTGCACCAGATTCGAGTCAACTGGCAAGGCGGGAGCGGGTCCAACGAGTGATAGAGGCGCCTACAGGAAAGACCCTAGAAGTGCCCCAGTAAGTCCCTTAGGAACTTGGGTTTGCAGCACGCCCAAAATTACATGTCTGCCTGTGGAAAAGATTGTGGAATTGAAAACCATTTTCGAAATCTCTTTTGACGACGACCGCCTGGTCGGTTTCGGGAAGAAGTTCTATTGCCGTTAAAGGTATGTACAGTAACCAGTTATGCAATTCATGAAGCATTAACATGAGCCCGGACTTAACCAGATTGATTTCTCTACGATTTTGAGATTTGCACAATTTGAGGTTCTAGCACTTTCGTTTCCCGCCTCGCTTTTTGCGATCTACCGCACATCGCCTCCGCGGATTTGCTTGCGAAATCGTACATACAAGCAATCGTATTCTTGGATGTTAGACACCGTCAGCCTGGGAAAGGGCCAGGCTCTCAGTTGCTGCCCTCACCGACCTTTAGGACAGCGAGAAACGCCTCTTGCGGAATGTCGACCCGGCCGATGCGTTTCATGCGCTTTTTACCTTCTTTCTGCTTCTCCAGCAGCTTGCGCTTGCGTGAAATATCGCCGCCATAACATTTCGCAATAACGTTCTTGCGTATGGCGTGTACTGTTTCACGGGCGATGATTTTGGCGCCGATTGAGGCCTGGATCGCTACCTCGAACATCTGGCGGGGAATCAGCTCTCTCATTTTGGAAACCAGAAGTTTCCCGCGTTCGTAAGCGAAGTCGCGATGCACGATGATGGAGAGTGCATCCACGGGCTCGCCCGCAACCAGAATGTCGAGCTTCACCATGGGCGACTCCCAATAGTCGGCGAGATGGTAGTCGAGAGACGCGTAGCCGCGCGAGACGGATTTCAGGCGGTCGTAGAAGTCGAGGACGATTTCATTCAGCGGCAATTCGTAGTGGAGCATCACGCGGGAAGAGCTGACGTACTCAAATGTTTTCTGCTTGCCGCGTTTTTCTTCCACCAGCTTTAGAATTCCGCCGACGTATTCTTCGTTGGTAAGAATGGTGGCCAGGATCACCGGCTCTTCGACTTTGGCGATCTCGCTGGGATCAAGCCACCGCGAAGGATTGTCGATTTCGACCATCGTGCCATCGGTCTTTGTGATCTTGTAGCGCACGCCGGGGGCGGTGGTTATCAGGTCGAGATTGAATTCGCGCTCCAGGCGTTCCTGAATAATCTCCATGTGAAGCAGGCCGAGAAAGCCGCAACGGAAGCCGAAGCCGAGCGCGACCGAACTTTCCGGCTCGAAGAAGAAAGAGGAATCGTTGAGCCGCAATTTTTCGAGGGCCTCGCGCAGTTGCGTGTGCTCATGGGCATCGACGGTGTAGAGGCCGGCGAAAACCATGGGCTTGATTTCCTCGAAACCGGGCAAGGCTTCGAGCGCGGGATTGGCGTCGTGAGTGATAGTGTCGCCGATCTTGGTGTCCGCGACATTTTTTATGTTGGCGATGATGAAGCCGACTTCGCCGGCCACAAGCTGGTCGATCTCGACCGGCTTGGGCGTGAGCACGCCGAGAGTTTCGGCGTCGAAGGTGGTGCCGTTCCACCAGAGGCGAATCCGGTCACCCTTGCGTAGAGTGCCTTGAAACACGCGGGTCAACACGACGACGCCGCGGTAGGCGTCGAACCAGGAGTCGAAAACCAGCGCCTGGAGCCGGTTGTCGGGCGAGCCCTTGGGTGGAGGAACGCGCTTCACAATCGCTTCGAGAACTTCGGGAACGCCCTGGCCGGTCTTGGCGCTGATCAGGACGGCGTCGGATGTATCGAGGCCGACGGCGCTTTCGATCATCTCTTTAGTGCGTGGGATGTCGGCGCTTTGCAGATCGATCTTGTTGATCACGGGAATGATTTCAAGGCCGTGATTGATGGCGAGGTACGAATTGGCCAGCGTCTGAGCCTCGACTCCCTGCGAGGCATCGACGACGAGCAAGGCTCCTTCGCACGAGGCCAACGAGCGCGAGACTTCGTAGGAAAAGTCGACGTGGCCGGGGGTGTCGATCAGGTTGAGCTGATAAGTCTGGCCGTCTTGCGCGGTGTAGGCCATGCGGACCGCGTGAGCTTTAATGGTTATGCCGCGCTCGCGCTCCAGGTCCATGGAATCGAGCACCTGGGCCTGCATTTCGCGCGCGGTGAGCGATCCGGTCAGCTCCAGCAGACGGTCGGCCAGCGTGGATTTCCCGTGGTCGATATGCGCGATGATCGCGAAATTGCGGATGAAAGCGGCGTCCATGGTGAGGGGATAAACCTTGATTCTAACAGGCAGTTTCTCGGAAGGGACGAGTCAGCGAAGCTCTGTTCCCGTTCAGAATGATGAGTGACACTCTATCCCGAGTGTCACTCATCGGTAATCATTCTGAACGGGACAGAAGAGCAGCTCTGGCAAGGCGAGTTCCCGATGACCGAACTAGTCGGCAAAAACGAGAGGGGGGTATCAACGCTGTTACTAGGGTCGAGCGGGGGAAATAGCCGGCATCTATTTACGATCGCAACGCCCGGGAAAGCCTACGTATCTTGCGAACCCGGTTCAGGTTGGTGCGCTCGAAGCTTACTTCCCCAAGTCTCTAGACAGGCCCAAAGCGGCTAAAAAGGCAAAATCGCGGCTACGATATCGATTTTCTACTTGACAACGTTGATTGGATGGATGTAACACCTTGGACGCTCGCATTTTCAGGGGCAGTGCTGTTCCCAGAGATCCGCTACCGACTCGTTACGACCAAAACAATTTGGAGGTTTCACATGATATTGCTCTCGCCTACGTTTGCCGGGAGTTTTGGCCCAGCCATGAAGCGCTGCGGCTCGCGCCTTACGGTCCTGCTCGCGGCCTTCTTTGTGATGTTCGCCGCTCATGCTTTTGCACAGGAAGCGACCATCGTCGGCACCGTAACCGACCCATCCGGCGCTGCAGTTCCCAACGCGACCATTACCGTCACCAACGTTGAAACCGGGCAGGTTCGAAATCTCGCCAGCAGCAGCGACGGACAATTCGTGGCCCCCGACCTCCACATCGGCCGCTACAACGTTCGGGCGCAGGGAGCGGGTTTTAAGGTCGTTGAACAAAAGGATATCGTGCTCAACATCAATGACCGCGCGCGTGTCGACTTCAAATTGCAAGTCGGCAGCACCACGGAACAGATCACCGTGGAGGCGGCTGCCATCGCTGTGCAAGCGGACAATGGCGAACTCAGCGACGTGATCACTGGCCAGCAGCTCAGTCAGCTCTCCACCAATGGGCGCAGCATGTATTCGCTGATCTCCCTGACCCCCGGAGCGTCCAGCGGCCAGGGTGACTTTCAGATACCGACTCCCGTTGGCGGTGACGCTAATGTGAGTTTCAACGGCATGCGCGAAAGCCACAACCTTTATCTGCTCGATGGCGGCGAGAGCGATGACCGCGGCGGCGCCGGCGGCTCCGACGTCATGCCCTCTATGGACGCCATTGCCGAGTTCCGCGAAATGACTTCGAACTACAGCGCCGAATTTGGCTTGTCCTCCTCCGCGACCATGACGGCAGTCATCAAGTCGGGAACCAAAAAATACCATGCTTCAGCGTGGGAGTTCCTGCGCAACAACGCGCTCGATGCCCGCAACTATTTCAACCCCGCTCCCCAGAAAGTTGCTGAGCTGCGGTTTAATACCTACGGCTTCAATGTCGGCGGTCCCGTGGACTTCTGGAAGAAAGATCACCAGACATTCTTCTTCTACAACATGGAATGGCGCAGCCTGATTCAGGGACAGACCTTGAACCAGACCGTCCCCAGCGCCGCGTGGTACAGCGGCGCACTCCCAGCCAATCTTCCGATCACGGTTCCGAGCAACGTCTCGGGGTCGTTTCTTTACCGGAATTGCCCCGGAGGAGTCGCCCCGGCGGGAGTCGTGGCGGGCCAGAAATTCCCCAACAATACTATTCCATCCTGCATGATCGATCCCAACTCGACTGCGTTGCTGCAGGCCGGCATCTTCCCAGCATCCAACTCGGTCAACGGCAGCGGGCAGCCTACCTTCCAGGGCGGCAACAATGTGCCCACTCACGTGAGAGAAGAGATTGTCCGTGTCGATCACAATTTCGGCAGCAAATTTTCCGTGTTCGGGCACTTCCTCGACGAACAAATCGCGCAGAACTTCGGTACCGCAATGTGGAGTGGCGACAACGTACCCACTGCCGCGAACACCTTCGGTAATCCCTCTTATAGCGGCGTGATCCACACCACGTACGTGATCAGCCCTACGCTGCTAAATGAAGTGGCCTTCAACTACAACGGCAACCGAATCAATATCCTGCCCACGGGCATCATTGCGCGGCCCAGCGGCTTCACTTCCAACCGGATCTTCAGCGGACCGAATAACGATAATCGCATCCCCGAGATTCACCTGAACGGTTACAACGGTACCGACTACACCACCGCCAGCTGGCCGTGGCGCAACAAAGCAGACGATTACCAGATTCGCGACGATATCTCCTGGACCAAGGGAGCGCACCAGTTGAAGATGGGTGGCAGCTGGGCGATTTACAAGAAGGTTCAGGACTTGTTTGGCAATACACAAGGATCCTTCACCTTCAACAACAACTTCACTGGAAACGACTTTGCCGACTTCCTGTTAGGTACGGCCTCGGGTTACAACGAGCTGGCTGTGCAGGATCACGGCTTCTGGAACAACGTTTCCTGGGCGGCATACGTGCAGGATAACTGGCGCGTCAACCACCGCCTGACCCTAAACCTTGGGCTGCGTTGGGACGGTGTTCCGCATACTTACGAAGCCAACAACCGCATGGGCAATTTTTATCCCAACCTCTACAATCCTGCGGATGCGGCTGTCTTTGTTCCCGGTACCAACGGAAACAATATCTCGCCCACGAGCCCGGGTTTAGGAACCAGTCCGAACCCAATTCTGAAAGGATACCAGTTCTATCTTAACGGCATCGGTATTCCGGGAACGACTCCTGGGGTTCCGAAGGGATTGGTAGACAATCATTGGGCTACGTTTGGTCCGCGTGTCGGTTTCGCTTATGACCTCACGGGGAATGGTAAGACGGTCGTGCGCGGCGGTTTCGGCACTATGTACGAACGCATTCAGGGCAACGACATGTACAATGCCGGCCCCAACGTTCCCTTCAGCACGAATGTAAACTTCAACAACGTCGAACTGGAAAACCCGTCCACCGGCCTTGCCAACAACACTGCTTTGGTGGCGCCTATCACTGTTGCCGGCATCACCGGGGTCGATAAGATCCAAAACAAGTTGCCGGTAAGCTATCAGTACAGCTTCGGCGTGCAGCATGCACTCTCCGAGCGTTCGATGTTCTCGGTGGCTTATGTCGGAAACCAGAACCGCCATCAGAATGACTATCGCGAAACCAACCTTCCGGATCCCAGCCAATTCGCCGCGCTGTTCCTAAATAACAATGCGGACTACAACACGCGAGTTGCTTATCGTGGCTTCAACTCCATCAAGATGTCGGAAGACGTCCAGAACTCCCACTACAACGGTTTGCAGATGGAAATTCACAGCCAGGTTAGGCGTGATCTCAATCTACAAGCGGCTTACACTCTTTCCAAGGCGTATGATCCAGCCACCAGCGCCAACGGTGTCGGGGATCTGAATAACGTCTCCGATCCCTACAATCACGCTTACGATCACGGCCCGTCCGGTTTGGACCGGTTGCACATCGCCTTCGTGAACTTCATTTACGACATTCCGTTCTTGAGAGACAGCTCCAACAAACTCTTGAGATCGACTATCGGTGGGTGGCAGGTTTCAGGAATCGTGACGCTGACTTCTGGTGAGCCGCTGAACATCAACGAAGGCGGCATCACAAACTGTGCTCAAGGAGCAAACAACCCGGCAAGTTGCACCGGTGCGCTGATTGGTACGGGCAATATCAGCAACATCATCCCGAACTCGAACAACCGTCCCAATCTCAGCGGCAGCGTCGGTTACCCTCATACCGTGAAGAGTTGGTTCAGTGGTTCGACCTTCTCGCCCACGGTCGCTGGAACTTGGGGCAGCACGCCCTTCAACGACCTCCGTGGCCCAGGTCGTGACAACTGGAACCTGGCGCTGTTTAAGAGCTTCCTGTTCAGCGAATCACGGGGCAGCAAACTTGAATTCCGCGCGGAGTTCTTCAATGCGTTCAACCACACGGAGTTCAACAACGTCAGCACCACTTTCTCTTCGGGCAACTTCGGCGCAATTACTTCCGCGCATGATCCGAGAGAAATTCAGCTCGGCCTGAAGCTGTACTTCTAGCTGAATGGCAAGTAATTCGGCCCCGCTCGCGGCACGTATCCTGTGAGCGGGGCTTGTCTTTTTGTGCGAATGAGTAGGCCAGTAGTTTCCGAATTTAAGCTCTGCGAGAATAATCCTGCGTCACCCGCGCTCGGCTGTAGTGTTCCGGTGCAATATTCTGCATGAAGAGTTTGAAATCCGACCTCGTCTTGGTAGCCCTGCTCTATTCAGCCGTTTTTTCGGCACAAGCGCGGGCACAGAAGCCGACTCCTGCGGACGCGATCGCTCTTCAGCAGCAAGGGAAACTGCCCGAGGCCGCGCTAGCCTGGCAGTCAGTGACCGAGCGCAACCCCAATGACGCCGCTGCTTTCGCCAGTCTGGGGGTGGTTCTCTCCCAGCAACAGAAGTATCCGGAAGCATCCTCCGCTTACCGCAGGGCGCTCAAGCTCAATCCGAAGCTGCCAGGGATCGAACTCAACCTCGGACTGGCCGAATTCAAGCAAGGTCACTTTCCTGCAGCGGCAACTTCCCTCCGCTCCGCAGTGGCTGCCGATCCGTCTAACGGTCAAGCCCGAACGCTGCTCGGCTTGAGTTACTACGGAGAGCGGAAATTCGAGCTGGCATCGCAATATCTCGAACCCGCAGCCAAGGCCGATCCCACCAACGCAGAACTGGCTCAGGTACTGGCGCAAAGCTGTTTGTGGGCCCGAAAATTTTCCTGCGCGCAAGAAGAATTCCGCCGGATCCAGGAGCAGAATCCGAATTCCGCTCCCGCCCACGTTCTAACCGGCGAAGCACTCGACGGTTTGGGACGGACCCCGGAAGCGATTGCCGAGTTCGAGACCGCCGCGAAAATCTCTCCCAGCGAGCCCAACGTTCATTTCGGCTTGGGCTACCTGCATTGGAAATCGCAGCAGTATGACGAGGCGAAGAGAGAGTTCGAGTGGGAACTGACGCTCGACCCCAACCACGCCCAGGCGCTGGCGTATCTGGGCGATATCGAATGGAAGAGTAACCATCCCGAGGAGGCCCTTTCCCTGCTCAAGCGGTCGATGAATGCCAAGAAGGACCTGCGCATTGTCTATGTGGATCTGGGCGCCATCTACCTGCAGCAAAAAGATTATAAAGATGCGCAGGCGGCTCTTCTCCGCGCAGTCGCCCTCGATCCGGCCGTGCCGGAGGCCCACTACCAGTTGGGGCGCCTGTATCAGGCACGCGGCGATTCTGCCGCCGCGGAAAGGGAACTGCACAAAGTACAAGAATTGCACAAGAAAGCGGAGGAAAGCCTGGTGGGGAAGATCTCTTCGTCTCCGCCTGCGTTGAATCCATCGGAGGCCAGATAAGGATCGTCATCTTTGCTGTCCCACGTCTTCGATAAAGACGCGATCATGAAAAAGCGGCTGCCCTATGAAAAGCTTGACCAGTTGACGGTCGACATTTTACTGGGAGTCCGATAAACAGTTGCTCGCTTTACAATTCTGCGCTTGAGCGGACCTTCTGCGCTTTGGAGTGAAAGAGAGCGCTCGAGTGTAGTTGAGTGGAAGAGTGGCAATCGAGCGTAGTTAAGTGGAAGAGCGGCGCTTCAGCTCCGCGTTACGAACGCCCTGACATTCGGGCTTTAGCCCCGGCCCTTCTTGGCTGCAATTACTGCCGCTTTGCCCGCAACTTCCCACGGCCGCTTGGGACGGTCTACGGGGGCCTTGTCGCGGTCTTCGATGCGATCATATTGATAAGACTCGCTCACCGTTCCCAGCGATTCGTTGTACAGGCTCGGCAGGCCCAGCCCTTCCTTCAACTCTTCGGAAAAAGACTGCAGCGCCTTCAGATGATCGGCGCTTGCCGGAATTTCTGTTTTCGAAGTTTTGAGAAATTGCTGGTATCCGCGGTTGATCAATTTTGAAATCTCGCTGCTGATCAGATATCCGGGATATGCGAAGATCTTCACCGTATCGTCGGTCCCCTTCTGGATGGCGGCCGAGACGTTATACTTACGAAGAAATACG
>Ga0193751_1000632_pt1 | contig 25967 bp, 28 predicted proteins | sample L1c2metaG_FD_143050 | JGI IMG/M metagenome (GOLD analysis project Ga0193751, IMG submission 143050) | Soil microbial communities from a riparian zone of the East river system, Colorado, United States - L1c2 | ecosystem: Environmental > Terrestrial > Soil > Riparian zone | place: USA: East River... | reverse complement strand
GTGTCGATGAGCTTTTTCAGTCGCGCGATCTGCTCGCCGAGAACTTCATCGACCGGCCCCGCCCACTTCTTGATCCCGTCGGTGGTGTAACCCCCTACGCGATAGCGAAGGCCGATATCGGTTCCACCGCCAGCCGCGCCGGTAAGCGCGATCGTCATGCTTCCTGCCACGCCCAGCGACTGCAACGGTCCCAGTGCCCCCGAAAAGCGGAGCGCCTGATTCGGTGCCACGTATGTCAGCGTGAGATGTTGCACCCCGCCTCCATCCTTGAGACGCTCGCAGAAACATCCTCCGGGCCGAACGTCCAGGGTCAAATTGGCGGAGTCGCCGGAAAACGTGTGCGCCTTGTTCCACCACGCGGCGACATTGACCAGGCGGGCATAGGCTTCCTTGGGCGACGCCGCCACCGACACGGTTTCGAGCACTTCGAACCCCGTGTCAGTCGCGCTGATGACCGCTGCGGATGCAATAAGCGGAAACCCAAGTGCCCCGCCCAGCAGCAGGCCTTTCACAACGAGATTGGATTGCGCAGTCATCGGACCCGGGTGACGATCGACGAATTCAAGGGTGCAGCATAACAACAGCTAGGTGCGCTGTCTGCACCGGAGCGTCCACGGCGATCCGCTGCGCTTATCGATGGAGAGCTTCCGATGTGCTCGGCTCGGACATCGCTGCGCTGTGTTTACGGTAGACCAAACTCCCGCGCGAGCAGCTCGTAGGATCGGTGACGCGGCGCGGCGTCGTAGGTCCACGTGACGATGACGAGCTCATCGAGCGCGAGCCGACCCGCCTCCTCTCTGAGCGCCGCCGCGACTGTGTCGGCCTTCCCGACGAACGCCCTTCTTCGCATGTCTTCGATGCGTGCGAGTTCCACCTCGCTGTAGGGATGGCATATCGCTTCCTCAGGCGAAACCAGCGGCGCGCGCAACCCCTTCTCGAACCCGATGCGCCAGAATTCGCGCGTCGTTGCCAGGTACCGCGCGTCTTTATCGGTGTCTGCAGCGAGTGCCCAGATGCATATCGTCGCGACCGGAAGTGGAAACCGAGGGCTCGGACGGTAATTCTCCCGGTAAAGGCGCAGAGCCTCTTCGACCCCGCGACCTTCGCTGAAGAAATAAGCGAATGCATATGGCAGGCCGAAATGCGCCGCAAGGCGCGCGCCGTAGTCGGAGCTACCGAGGATCCACAGCTCGGGGTGAGTCGACCCCTGCGGGTGCGCGCGGATCGCTCTGAAAGGATGATCGTCGGGGAGCGGCGTTCCCCTGACCCATGCGTAGAGATCGATGACCTGCCGTGGGAACTCCTCGGCTGCGTTGGCGGCGTCGGGATTGAGCGCGAATGCGGTCAACCGGTCCGAGCCCGGCGCACGTCCGACGCCGAGGTCGATACGCCCCGGTGCAATGGCCTCCAGGACCCGGAACTGCTCGGCGACCTTGAGAGGCGAGTAATGAGGAAGCATGACCCCGGCACTCCCGACGCGGATGCGCCGCGTCGTCGCCGCGATCGCGGCAATGAGCACTTCCGGTGCGGTGCCGACGATGCTTTCACTGTTGTGATGCTCGGACACCCAATATCGATGGTAGCCGAGCGCGTCGCAGTGCGACGCGAGCGCAAGCGTGTCGCGGATCGCTTCGTCTTCCGGGCGCGCCTTCGCCGCGGTCGACTGGTCGAGAACCGAGAGCTTCACGGAAGGAAACGCCGGCGGCTAAGACTTCGAGCGATCGACGCTAACGGGGCGTGCCGTTGATGACTGCATTACTTTCAGCCGTTCGTGGTGAGCCCTTCGACTTCGCTCAGGACAGGCTTGTCGAACCATGAACGCGCTACAGCGGCCTTCGACAAGCTCAGGCCGAACGGACTTTATCAAATTACTTGCGGAACGCCACGCCACACAATCAGAAGCGCGCTATTTATCGTGTGCGCGTAGGTATTCGGCAACCGACCGTTGGTCGAACCATGCGACATCCTTCTCCAGCGTCGCCTCGACCATGTTCTGCGTTTCCTTCCCCATATGACGGCGGATCAGTCCCAGGAATTTGGGCGGCGCGATGATTTGCAGCGACTCGAATCGCTGGGTCGTCCTCGCTTTCTCGAGATGGTCGGTCAACTGTTTGGCGAACACCTCGGCTTCATGCTCCTGCGGTTCGACCTTCGTTGTCGCGGTATGCGCTTGAGTGTGCTCGCCCTTGCCGAAATAACGACCCGGTCCATCCGTTTTGAGATCGCGGTTGTGCGCGCGGCCTTCGGGATGAATGAACTCTTCGATTTCGTGCACGTCCGGCGCCGCGCGTTTCGAAAACCTTGGCGCGGCTGCTTTCAGCGACCAGGAGGATCCAAGTGGTTTTCAAGGCGATTGAAAGACTGCAGTGGCAATAGATGAAACGCTTCCGGCGTCCTGCCCTCGCATCAACGGCGACGGCAGGCGCATTTTATTCTATGAAGAGTTGAGCGGGTGCTCCCGGTAGCTTACTTCGCATCAGCGGGCTAACACACGGCTGACGCAAAGAACCTTCTTGGTTTATCGATTCTTATTGTCCTGGCCGCTGGATCCCGAGCCTTGACCGCCGGACCCTCCGCGCGACTTCGAGCGGCGGCCCGATTCGCTGTCGTCACGGCCGCCTTGCCCCATTTGTCCGCCCTGCGTGCCCTGGCCACCCTGCTGGCCGCCTCGTTGCGAATCGCTGGACTGTTGACGGCTCTGACCTCCCGATTCGCCGCCACCCTGGCTCGATTGCCGCGATTGATCCGATGAGGACTGATTGCCGCCGCTTTGACTGCGGCCGCCCTGGCTCGAACCGCCTTGCTGGTTGCCCTTATTGCCTTGGTCTTGATTGGTTCCCATCTGAAGCTCCATTTGATTGGTGGACGCGGACGGATATCGGGCGGCGACTGCTGGGGACCATCCGCCCGTAATTACATACCCTTCCCGTCCGACCCTCAGCAGCAGCCTCGCCGATGCACTATTCATGCCATCTGTCCGGCCCGCCGCGCATGGTCCTAAAGGCCGCGCCGCGGCGCCGAAAAGGGCCGATTTCGTTCTCCGGCGTTCGCCAGGGGGATGTAACTCGTTCCAAAGCGGGCCCGGAATTACAAAGGGCCGCGCCTTTTAGCACGAGTGCTCGGTCGACCGTGCCAACCTGGAGGTAGACTCTTTTCGTGCAGCCCGCACCCGCAGCGGCAGCATTCACGTAAAGTCCGTTCGGGCTGCAGTGATTAACGGAACGCACATTAGTTACTGTGCGCCTGATTTGACGAAGCGCAAGCGCTTCGAGTACCGTCCCCATGACATCGAGACCGCGCCGGCCCGTCGGATCGCGTCTAAAACCAACCGGAGGAATTCATGATCGTCATTCGTCGTTGGCTGCGCGCCGTCCTGCGCGTTGCCGGGGGCGCTCTATTCGCCGCCATGCCTGCGTTCGCAGCCGACACCGTGAACGTCTATTCGATCTGGCCGGAGAACTGGGCGCGGCCGATGTTCGACGAGTTCGAAAAGGCGACCGGCATCAAGGTCAATTTCGTGCGCTTCTCTTCCGGCGAAGCGCTTGCCCGAGTCATCGCCGAAAAGAACAATCCGCAGGTCGACGTGCTGTTCGGCGGTCCCGTGGAAACGTTCGCGGCAGGAATCAGCGAGGGCGTGTTCGAGTCATACAAGCCCCCGTCGTTTGGCCGGCTTCCCGCCCGCTTCCGCCACAGCGACGGACAGTGGGTCGCCATTGCCGACGATCCGCTGGTGTTCATGTCCAACGAAAAATTCCTGAAGGAAAACGGGCTGAAGGCGCCCGCGTCCTGGAACGACCTGCTGGCTCCGCAGTACAAGAACATGCTGCAAATGGCGGACGCGCGCACGTCCGGGACGGCCGTGACGCGTATTTTCTCCGTGCTCGAGGTGAACGGCAGAGACGAGAACAAGGCGTTCGACTACATGAAAAAACTTCGTCCCAATGTGCAGCTCTACACCAAGAGCGGCGGCGGCGGGACGCTGCCGGTGGGCCTCGGCCAGGCGGGTGCCGGTATCTTCTTTATCGTCGACGCACTGGACACCAAGGCGAAGGGCTACGACGTGACGATCAGCTTCCCCAAGGAAGGCATCGGCACCGCGGCCGAGGGCATCGCGCTTATCAAAGGCGCGAAAAATCCGGTGCCGGCCAAGAAGCTTATCGACTGGGCGACCTCGCCCGCCATGCAATCGCAGTTCGCCAAATACAAGATCAATTTCGTCCCTGCGCACCCCGACGTCGCGCTGGAACCGAGCCTTGCCGTCGTGCTGAAGGAGGCGAAGCTCTTTCCCATCGACGCCGATTACGCGGGCGCGAATCGCAAGCGGATCGTCGAGCGCTGGGTAGCGGAAGTGCTGAATCCTTAGACTTTGTCAGTCCGAGCGATGCGATGAACCTGCTGTTTTTGACATTGGCCGTCTGTGCGCGAATGACGTAGCGCCGTGACCAGCGCGGCACGACGTTCGCCAGGATTCGCAAGCTCCGGCACCGCCAGGGATCCCGCGGTGACGTTCAGCGCGCTCGCGCTCTGGGCGCTGCTGGCCATTTTCGTCGTCTATCCGCTGGCGATGCTGCTGGCCCGGATGGTCGTCGATCATGGAGCGCTGACGACCGGTGCCATCGCGAAAGTGCTTTCCGACAGGCACCAGATTCGCGCCTTCTGGAACAGTCTCCTGCTGGCGTCGGTCGTGGGTGTCGTGGGAACGTCGCTGGGCTTCCTGTTCGCCTTCGCCGCTTCGCGATGCCGATTGCCGCGTCCGCTGCTCACGGCGATCGACGCTGCCGTGCTTCTGCCGCTGGTATCCCCGCCTTTCACGACCGCGATTGCAATGATCTTTTCCTTCGGTCCGCGAGGGCTCATCACCTACGATCTGCTCGGGATCAAGGGTTATACGGTCTACGGGTTCACGAGCACGCTGTTGTCGGAAGCGCTGACGTACTTCCCCATCGCCTATCTGACACTGCGGCCGGTGATCTCCGCGATCGATTCGAACATCGAGGCGATGGCGCTGTCTCTCGGCGCGTCCCGGTGGCGGGTCTTTCGCACGACGACGCTGCCGCTATGCATTCCGGGACTCGCCAACGCATTCCTGTTGCTGTTTGCGGCGTCGCTCGCCGACTTCGCCACGCCGCTGATTCTTGCTGGCAACAGCTTCCCGGTGCTCCCGACGCAGGCGTTTTTGCAAATCACCGGGTTGTTCGATCTGCGCGGCGGCGCGGCGCTTTCGTTCATGCTGCTCCTTCCTGCCCTGATCGTTTTTCTGCTCCAGCGCTACTGGGTGAGCCGCCGCTACTATGTCACGGTGACGGGCAAAGGCGCGGGGCAGACACCGTTCGACAGCGTTGCACCCGGTGCGCGCGCGACTCTCCTGGCCGCGTGCGCGCTGATCGCGCTGGTCATCGTTTATTTCTACGCGCTGCTCCTCTACGCGTCGCTCGTGGTCGCACTGGGCGCCAACCACGCGCCTACGCTGCAGCACTATCGCACGATCTTTACCGACGGGCTCAAGGCCATACGCGACACGCTGATCATCGCGGGATTCGCCATGCCCTTGGGCGGCCTCTACGGCGTCGTGCTGGGATACCTTGTCACCCGAAAGCGCATCCCGGGCGGGCGCAGCATGGAAGCGGTGTCGATGATCAACTATGCCCTGCCCGGAACCATCGTAGGCATCGCCTATCTCATCGCGTTCAACGAGCCGCCGCTGGTGCTCACCGGAACCGCGCTCATCATCATCGCCTGCTACATCTTTCGCTACGGGCCCACAGGCATCCGCGCCACCGTGGCGTTGCTGCAGCAAATCGACAAAAGCCTGGAGGAGGCATCGCAGGGTCTCGGCGCCGGCAGCGCCACGACATTTCGTCGCGTGACGCTGCCTTTGATCCTGCCCGCGTTTTTCGCGGGCCTCGGCGTCGTTTTCATCCGCTCGATGACCGCGATCAGCGCCACGATATTCCTGGTGTCGATCAGCTGGACGCTCATCACCGTCAAGATTCTCGAGAACATCACCGAGCTGTCGCTGGGACCCGCCGCGGCATTCTCGGTGCTGGTCGTCGTGATCGTATTCGTCGTGATCGCGCTCATCGGCCTGGCGTTGCGTCGTTTCCGCGCCGTGGGCGCGGTCCCGATGACGAGCCTCCTCGGCGGATGACCACGGTGAACCCTTCGGCGATACGAGTTCATGTCGACGGCGTCTCGAAGCGCTTCGCGCATCGCGTCAAGGGCGAAATTTATGCCGCGCGCGACGTCAGGTTGGAAGTCCGGCCCGGCGAATTCCTGACCCTGCTCGGGCCTTCCGGCTGCGGCAAGACGACGACACTGCGAATGATCGCAGGCTTCGAAACTCCCGACGCCGGACGCATCCGCTTCGACGGGCAGGACATCACCGATATGCCGGCCAACCAGCGCAACATCGGGTTCGTATTCCAGAATTACGCGCTTTTCCCGCACCTGCCCGTGTTCGAGAACGTCGCCTACGGTCTGCGCGTGCGGGGTCTCGCCGGAGCGGCGATCGAGGAGCGCGTCGGCGAAGTACTCGCGCTGGTCGGCCTTGCCGGCTACGAGCACCAGTTCTCGGGCCAGCTTTCCGGAGGTGAGCAGCAGCGCGTCGCTCTTGCGCGCGCCATCGTCATCCGCCCGCGCGTCCTGCTGTTCGACGAGCCCCTGTCGAATCTCGACGCCAAGCTTCGCGTGCAGATGCGCCAGGAAATCCGCGACCTGCAAAGCCGTCTCGCCATCACCACGGTTTACGTCACCCACGACCAGGAGGAAGCGATGGCGGTGTCCGACCGCATTGCGGTCATGAACCAGGGCCGCGTGGTTCAGGAAGGAACGGCGCAGGACCTGTATCACCGTCCCGCGTCCCAATTCGTCGCGCAGTTCGTGGGGCGCGTCAACCTTTTGCCCGGACGTATTCTGGACATCGTCGACGGAACGGGAAGAATCGCCGCGCTGGGCAGCATGATCGTCGCCCGATCCATCCCTCCGGGATCGGCAGTCGGCGATGCGGTCAGGCTGATCGTGCGTCCCGAGGCCATAGAGGTCGTCCGCGATCGCGGCGGAAGCGAGACGCTGCTGGCGACCGTCCTGTCGCATGCTTTCCTGGGAGAAAAGACCGAATACGTGATCCGCTGTGCGGACGAACTCCTACAGGCGGTGCGCTATAACGCCGGTATGGGCGGGATCATCCCGGATGGAGAGACCGTCGGTCTGCGCTTTGCCGATGATGCGGTCACGGTGCTTCCGGAGCATGCTTCTTGAAAAGCCTCGCCGCCGTGTCGGCATGCCTTTGGCTCTTCTGCAACAGTGCCACTTCGGCGCCGGTCCCCACCGAGGTCGAGGTCCACGGTGTAGGCGATGCTTACGCCGGTGCCGGCATCGCTGTTGCGTGGGGCGTGCTGCGAGGCGCAACCGAGTCGGCGACGCTGGTCGTGTTGCGCGTGGCCGCCGATCCGGCGAAATACAAGACCGTGGAGGTCGTCGGACGCAACCCTTTTTCACGGAGCGAGCGAAGGCTTTTGAGCGAAACGCCCGTTACCAGCCGGATCGACGTCCGAATTCCACGCGCGAGCTTTGCCGATTTTCCGCGGACCGACCTTCGCTTCGCGCCAGACTCGATGTCGGCCGCGCCCGCTATCGTCGTGTACTACCTCGGTGTTCCCGATACGACGCCCGAATTCGCGAACGATGCGGCGCTCGAGGCGCATCTCGCCGATCGGATCGAACGCGCTCGCGCGGCGAAATCGCCATGACACGCGCCGAGCTTGCTCGAATCATCGATCATTCGGTGCTCAAACCGGAAGCCACCGAGGCCGACATTCGCGCAGGCGCCGAACTTGTCCGCTCGTTGCAGATCGGCTTTTTTTGCGTTCAGCCGACGTGGGCCAAGCGCGCGGCGACCTTGCTTGTCGGCGCACGGGCAAGAATCGTGACGGTGATCGGATTTCCGCACGGCTGCGATCGGTTCGAAGCCAAGGCGCGCGCGGCCGCGCTAGCGGTTGAAGACGGCGCCGCCGAGATCGACATGGTGATGAATTTCGGCGCGTTGAAGAGCGGCTTGATCGATGAGGTTACCGCGGACATCCGGGCCGTGATCGGCGCGGTCGGCGACGTCCCGGTTAAGGTCATTCTCGAAACCGCAGCGCTTACCGAAAGCGAAAAGCTTCTGGCATGCCGGATCGCGCGCGATGCCGGCGCCGCCTTCGTCAAGACCTCGACAGGATTTCATCCCAGCGGCGGTGCAAGCGTTGACGACGTGAGCCTGCTGCGCAGCGCGGTCGGGCCCACCGTCGGCGTCAAGGCGTCGGGCGGCATCCGCAGTCTTGCCGACGTCCTCGCGATGCTCGACGCGGGCGCGAATCGCATCGGGACCTCTGCGAGCGAGGCGATTATCTCGGCGCTGTAATGCCGCGCTGACACTGAGCTTTGCGGAAATGACTGACAATGACGGGTTGTAGGGCCGAATTCATTCGGCCGCGCTGGTGGAAGAAGCGGGCCGTGCGAATGAATTCGCACCTACGGGGTCGGCAAAGCTCGCCCCCATACCTTCTCCTGCTACCACCCTCACCCCCGCCCCTCTCCCAGAGGGCGAGGGGCGCATCGTGACGGAAAGGATCGTCAACCATTTCCATAAGACTCATCAGCTCTTGCATTTGCCGACATACCCATCCGACACCGCGGACTCCGAATCGGCGGGCGGTGCACCGCGACCATCGAAGAGCACCGGCAGCTGGTTGGCAATGCCGAACCGCGATTCGCTTCGGCGGCGCTCGTTGACGATGCGGATCACGTTCCACTCGTCGTGCGCACCTCGGCTGAACGCGATCGACGCTTTCAACGCGTAGTATTTCCGGAACGCAGCCTTGGTCAGCCCCGCTTGAGCCGCCTTTTCCAGCTCGGGATCCGATTTGAGCCTTCGCTCGAAGTACTGATCTATTTTCGCCATGTCCGAGATTCCGTCGAGTCCGAGCACGCGCGAGAAATCCTGCGGTCCGACAAAGTAGACGAAATCGAAATCCTCTCCGAAACCGTCTCGACCCTCGAGCAGCGTCGTCCACATCAGCATGTAATCGGCGCCCGTGCCCTTGGGTATGTCGGCGTCGGGCATGGCGGGGTTCAGCACCCAGACGAAATCGGCGCCGAAACGCTTTTCGATCGACGCCTTGGCGCTGTCGGCAACTTCGCGATTGAGATTCATGTAGCCGCCGCCCGCGGGCGACAGAGGCACGCTCAGGTAGCCAACGGCTTTACCGGCTTGGCGGTGCTGCGCGGCAAGCTCGCGGAAATGCGCGATCTTGGATTCGATCACCGGCTTGAGATCGGCATTGATGCAATAACACACGCCGATCTTGGTGCATTCGGTGCTGTTGGCGGCCGCCGCAGAGCCGGCCCAACTCGACAACATGAGGCCTACGCCGACGGCGACGACTCTGCCCGGAAAACGTTTCGATGTCATGCTGACAGCGATGAGTGTCGAGGCTCGACGCGCATTTCCCCATGCCCGATCCAGATCGAGGAGGCATGATGCCTGCGCGCGAACGGCCTTACAAGCCGTTCGCTTAAGCAAACGAAATCGCCCCCAGCGGATGCTGCTGCTCGACGTCCGCGAGTGCCTTTTCGTCGGTGAGGTCGAGTCGCAGCGGCGTCATCGAAACATACCCGCGTTCGATAGCCCAGCGATCGGTCCCCTCTTCCACGCTTTCGATGGGAACCACGGTGAACCAGAAGTGTTTGCGCCCCATGGGATCCGTGCCGGGCACAACCTTGCCGTCGTAATGGCGCACGGACTGGCGCGTCCAGAGCACGCCTCGCGGCGGCATGGACGGCAGATTGACATTCACCAGGCAAAGCTCGATCGCGGGCAGCAGAAGGTCCAGGACTTTGGCCGCCCAGGGTTTGAGCGCGTCGAACTCCGGCTCCGCCTCCGTGACGGGCGTGCTCAGCGCAATGCCGCGAACGCCGAGCAGAGCCGCTTGCTTGGCCGCGGCAAGCGTGCCCGAATGCCAGATAGAATTGCCCAGATTGCTTCCGAGATTGATCCCGGAAAGCACGACGTCGACCCGCTCCCAGTGGTACATGCCCAGCGCCACGCAATCGGCCGGGGTTCCATTGACGCGGTACGCCTCGATATCCTTGAGGGGCGTGCGTTTGTAGGTCAGCGGCCGACTCGCGGTAATCGAATGCGCCGCGGAAGACATTTCGACGTGCGGAGCGACGATGCGCACCTCGCCGAACTTCGCCGCGACCTCGGCAAGGGCGAGGATCCCCGGGCTATACACGCCGTCGTCGTTGGTCACGATTATGCGCATGGCGTTCTCTTCCCCATGGAATGCAGCTCGGTTGCACAACCCTTTACGTAGTCTTTGGTCGAAGGAAAATGCGGAGGTTCCAGGAAAAGGCGACCGGGCGATGCGCGTTGCATTGATCCACAATCCCAAGGCGGGCGACGAAGATCAACCCGACCGCGAGGATCTGCTGGAACTGATCCACGCCGCGGGCCATGAGGCGACAGCGCACTCGTCGAAGGACGATTATCTCGCGGCGGTGCTGGAGGAAGCGCCTGACCTCGTCGCAATCGCGGGCGGCGACGGAACCGTCGGCAAGGTCGTCAAGATCATGCTGGGACAGGATATTCCGCTCGCTGCGTTGCCGATCGGAACCGCAAACAACATTTCCAGGACGCTCGGCATCGCGGACATCCCGCTCGAAAAGCAGATACTTGGCTGGAGCGCCTGGCACAGGGCAGCGTTCAACGTCGGACTCGCCCGCGGGCCCTGGGGCGCGTCTCACTTTGTCGAAGCCGTCGGAGCGGGCTTGCTCGCGTGGATCATACCCAAGGCGGAATCGAGCGCCATGATGGCGCAGCTCGACGTCGCGTCCGAAAAAATCGCCTATGCGCGAAAGATGCTGGAAGATCGGCTGAAGACCTTCCCCGCCGTCGCATTCACGGCCGCGTTGGACGGCAAGGACATTTCGGGTGAGTACCTGCTGTTCGAGGCGATGAACACACGGTTTGTCGGACCCAACCTCGAGCTCGCCCCGGAATGCGATCCCGGCGATGGGCATCTGGACATCGTGCTCGTCCCTGCGTCCAAGCGCGACGAGCTGCGCGCACATCTCGCACGCGGCAAGGGAGGCAAGGACCGTCCCCCTAAGCTTCCCACTCATCGCGGACGCGAGCTCGTGATCGAATGGAGCGGCTGCGATCTGCATTTCGACGACGATGTCTGGCCGGGCGATCAACCCGTCGCATCCGAATCCAAAACCATCGACGTCAAGCTCGAAGACCAAAGCGTGCAATTTCTCACACCGCGCTGACTGCACTTCTCGCGACGTTGAAGCCACCGTCCTGGCCTGAGGGCCCCAGGGCTTGGCGCATTGAACTTGAGTTGCGGGCGCGCGCGTTCCAATGGGGCGCGCCCCGAGCGGGAATCCTGCCCTCGCCGGCGCAGCCGAGCCCATGTTGACGACAGAGGAGTCCCGATGAAAAAGCCGGACAAGATCCACGGTGAAGGCAACTACGAGGCTGCCAAGCAATTCGACGATGCCGAGAAGGCCTTTGTGCAGTCGGGCAAGGCCGAACAGGCGGCGCGCGATATCGCGCCCAAATCCAAGGCCGAGGAAGACGAGCTCAATCGCGCGGAGCAAGCGGCGAGGTCGCGCTCCAAGGGAGAGGATCCGGCGGTTCGGCGCCATCCCGCAGGAAAGAGCAAAAAGAAATAAATTCGCTCGGCCGCAGGCGGCATTCATCCGGGCCGCGACCGCCTGCGGATACATCGCGCCTACATGGTCGTCAATGAACGCTGGAGGACTTGCGCGTCCGCGATGTCTTTCTGCGATAGCCGTGCAGGTCGTGCGCTGCGTCTCGCTCGATAAGGAATTTGCGCGACCGCGCCGGGCGTTTCTGTTGCTTGCGAAACCGGTACGCGGCGCGGTAACGGAGTCTCATTCGCGCGGACATGCCGCGAATGAGCGCCCGTGCATTGCGATAGGCCGGCCGTGAATTCAGCCAACGATGCATGAACGCGCGCCACTTGAGGAAAGCGTCGCGGCCATGGCGTACCCAGCGGATCTTGGTAATCGCCGGCTCCGTCAACTGGAACAGCCGTGCAAACACCGCCGTAGCCAAGACCTTGGCCAGCACGAAGCTGCTTACGCCGAGCGCGACGTAGCCGTGCGTCATCGCGTAGACCGCCACTGCCTTCAGAGGATAGACCACGAGCACCGGCAGGACGAACAGAGCCATCGCCTGCCATTGCGAACGGCGCCGGATCCACGCTTGCAGGCGCGAAAGCAGCGGCAGACGCCCCAGTCGCTTGGCGATCGCGGTGCTGTGATTCCAGAGCCACTCCTCGAACAGAAGGACGGCGGCCGCCGCGAACAGCAAAACGGTGGTCGCACCGCGCCTGACGAGTCTGGCGGTCTTGGCCTTGTGCTGCGCTGCGCGCGAGTTCGTCTGCTGTCGCACCGCTAAATCTTACGGATGGCCAGTCATTTCCACAAACCTCAGTAGGACCACGGGGACCGACGCCTGTCCCCGGGGGTTTCGTACTCGCTCGCTTTAGCGCCTGCCCATCAAGCCAAAGATGAGAAGCACAATCAAAACGAGGGCCAGCGCTCCGCTCGGGTAATACCCCCAACCGGTGCTGTAAGGCCACGTCGGCAGTGCGCCAAGCAACAGAAGGATGAGAATGACCAGAAGTACGGTGCGCATTCGTTTGCTCCTGTGAGAGTTAAGGCGCAGCGATTCCGCGGCCCGGTGGCACGCTCGCAAGTTGTGTGCCGGGTGGATGCGGTCGGCCTGCAGCCGCGGATCGTCGACGGATGTAGGTGCGAATTCATTCGCACGGTATGGCAAATTACCTCTTGGTTGCCGAATGAATTCGGCCCCACAGCGGAGAGCCCGCCTGGGATAGGTGCGAATCCATTCGCACGGGATGGCAAATTACAACTTGGCTGCCGAATGAATTCGGCCCCACAGCCCGGAGAGAGCAGCAAGATCTACTGTGCTTGCAAGAATTACAACCCGAAACGCACGCGCGTCAGCGGATCTGCCCCTACGTCAAGGACTTTAGAGCGTGAGCCGCCGCCACCCGCCCTGCCCGAGTCCCTCGATGGGCCGGAACGTCGCCTTATAGGCCATCTTCCGGCTCTGTGCGATCCAATAGCCGAGATAGAGGTACGGCAGGCCCAGGGTCTGGCAGCGCTGGATCTGCCATAGCACGTTGTATGTGCCGTAGCTCGCGCCCGGCGGATCGGGATCGTAAAAGGTGTAGACCGACGACAAGCCATCGTGCAGCCTGTCCACCAGACTGACCATCCGCAGCCGGCCGTGCGCGCGGAACTCGAATAGATCCGTCGCCACGTTGCTGTGAAGCAGGAAATGCTGATACTGCTCCCGGCTGTCCTGATCCATGCCGCCTCCGGGGTGCCGGTATCGCTGGTATTGCAGGTACAGCGCGTAATGATCCGCATCGAACGCAAGGGGACGCTGAACCGCCGTCAATTCCGCGTTGCGCCGCTGAGTCCGCTTCTGGCTCCGACTGGGCTGAAATTCCTTGACGGGCACGCGGACGGGAACGCAGGCGCGGCAATGATCGCAATAGGGGCGATAGGTGAACGCGCCGCTGCGCCGGAAGCCGAGCCGGACCAACTCACCGTAGGTGCGGCTGTCGATCAAATGGCTGGGCGTCGCGACCTGCGACCTCGCCAGCCGGTCCGGCAGATAGCTGCACGGGTAGGGTGCAGTGGCGTAGAACTGCAATGCGGCCAGAGGCAGGTCGTTGAGCTTGGTCATGGCAAGGGCTCGGCCTGAGCAGCATCTTTCCAGGCTTGCGCAGGCAGTGTCGAGTTTACCAATCGCGAAAGGCGTTCCGCAAACTCATTGCGACCGATGGGCCGTGCGCCGAAGCGCGCCAGGTGCTCGGTTTCCTGCTGGCAATCTACGAAGGGCACGTCCATGCGTCGAAGGATCGCCACCAGATGGACCAGCGCCACCTTCGAAGCGTCGCCTTCGCGGGCGAACATCGATTCGCCAAAGAACACGCGGCCGACGGCGACCCCGTACAGGCCGCCGACCAGCCGGTCCTTTTGCCAGGCCTCGACGGAATGAGCGTGACCCTGGCGGTGCAGCGCGGTATACGCGTCGATCATCGTCGGCGTGATCCAGGTCCTGCGCTCGCGGCTCCGCGGCTCGGCGCAGCGTTCGATCACGTCGCGAAAAGCCGTGTCGACTCGAATAACGAAGCGGTGCTGCGCGACGACCTTGCGCAAGGAACGCGGGACTGTGAACTCGTCGACGAACAGCACCGTGCGCGGATCGGGACTCCACCACAGCACCGGCTGGCCATCGCTGTACCATGGGAAAATCCCCCGGCTGTAGGCTTCGAGCAGGCGCTCGGGTGTAAGCTCGCCGCCGGCGGCAAGCAGACCATTCGGCTCGTCGAGCGCAGCCTCTATCGGCGGAAAGGGCGCTTCTCTCCTCAGCCAGGGAATCATGGCGGAGATGGGTTCAGCGTCAGGCTCGCGGCCGGTCTGCCCGCCGCAACATCGATCGAGGAGAGAAGCGCATGAGCGACATCACCCGTTGTCCCTGGTCGGGGACGGCACCGCGCATGGTGTCGTATCACGACGACGAATGGGGCGTGCCGGTCCACGACGATCGTCTGTTGTTCGAGTTCCTGGTGCTCGAAGGCGCGCAGGCGGGACTGTCCTGGAAGACGATCCTCGACAAGCGCGACGCGTATCGCGAGGCCTTCGCCGGATTCGACCCGGCGCGCGTTGCGCGGTTCGACAAGCGGCGCGTCGCCGCCCTGCTCGCCAACGCTGGCATCGTCCGCAATCGCCTGAAAATCGAAAGCGCAGTCAGCAATGCGCGGGCCGTGATCGACGCGCAACGCGAATACGGGAGCTTCGACGCACTGGCGTGGGCCTTTGTCGGCGGCGCGCCGAAGATCAATCGCTGGCGGCGTTCCGGCGATGTGCCGGCGAGCACGCCGGAATCCGATGCGCTGTCGAAGGCGCTTAAAGCACGCGGCTTCCGGTTCGTGGGCTCGACGATCTGCTATGCGTTCATGCAGGCCACCGGCATGGTTAACGATCATCTCGTGAGCTGTTTCAGGCATCGTCCACTCGCTGGCTGAAACGCTCCGTCACGCATGGGGCGCGAGCGCCTGCCGCCTTCCGCCTGCCTCGCCGTCCGCAAGCCCGAATTGCAGCGACGCGAGCCGACGATAGAGCGGATCATCGCGAACCAGCGTGGTGTGCGTGCCTTCGGCCACCGCAACGCCGCCGTCGAGGACGATGATGCGGTCCGCGCCGACGACCGTCGCCAGCCGATGCGCAATGATCAGCGTCGTTCGCCCCTGCATCAGCCGATCGAGCGCGAGCTGCACCATGCGCTCGCTCTCCGCATCGAGCGCGCTGGTTGCCTCGTCCAGCAAAAGGATCGGGCGCCGGGCGAGCACGGCGCGGGCGATGGCGATGCGCTGCCGCTGTCCGCCGGAAAGCTTGACACCGCGCTCGCCCAGCTCGGTATCGAATCCCTGCGGCAGCCGCGACAGGAACTCGGTCGCATAGGCAGCGTCGCATGCGGCACGTACTTCATCCTCCGATGCGTCGGGACGCCCGTAGCGCACGTTGTCCCACACGCTCGCCGCAAAGATCACCGGCTCCTGCGGCACCACCGCGATTCGCCGGCGCACACTTCGCGGATCCGCGCTGCGCACGTCGATGCCATCGATCAGCACCCGCCCGGACTGCGGATCATAAAAGCGCAGCAGCAACTGGAACACGGTGGTCTTCCCCGCACCGGAGGGGCCGACCAGCGCCACGCGCTCACCGGTGCGCACACTGAACGAAACCCCGGACAGGGCCGGATCCTTCGGTCGAGAGGGATAGAAGAAAGTCACCGCGTCGAGCGTAACCGTTCCGCGCGGAGGCTCGGGCAGCGGCACCGGCGAGGCCGGCGCCGCGATGTCCGGCGGCGTATCTAAAATCTCCAGCAGGCGCTCGGTCGCGCCGGCGGCGCGCTGCAGCTCACCCGCGACTTCGCTGACCGCGCCGACCGAAGTCGCGACGATGACGGCATAGAACACGAATGCCGAGAGCTGTCCGGCCGACAGGCGACCGGCAAGCACGTCGTGTCCGCCAATCCAGAGGATGATGCCGACCGCGACGAACACCAGAAAGATCACCGCCGCGATGAGGACGCCGCGCTGGCGAATGCGTCGCACACCCACGGCAAACGCCGCCTCGACGCGCTGCGCATAAGCCTGGCTATCCTGCGGCTCGTGCGCATACGCCTGGACCGTTCGAATCTCATGGATCGCTTCGTCGACGTATGCGCCAGTGTCGGCAACGCGGTCCTGGCTTGCGCGCGAGAGCCGCCGCACGCGGCGTCCGAACAGGATGATCGGCAAGACGACCACCGGCAGCCCGGCCAGCACGAGCAGCGTGAGCTTGAGACTGGTGAGCATGAGGAGCACCAATGCACCGAGGCCCAGCACCGTGTTGCGCAGCGCCATCGACAGGCTTGACCCGATGACGGTATCGAGCATGGTCGTATCGTTGGTAAGGCGCGAGATCACCTCGCCGGTGCGCGTCACTTCAAAAAATGCGGGCGAAAGCGTGAGTAGATGATCGAACACGCGCTCGCGCAGATCGGCGGTGACGCGCTCGCCTATCCACGAAACATTGTAGAAACGGACATAGGTTGCGACAGCCATCGCAGCGATGATGCCGAGCAAGGCAACCAGCGCGCGATCGAGCTCGGCCGCGTCGCCTGCGGCGAAGCCGCGATCGACGACGAGTTTCAATCCTTGTCCCACGGCGAGCGTGCAGCCTGCCGCGACGAGCAGCGCGATGCCGGCGACGACAAACCGGGACCGGTACGGCGCGAGAAAGCGCGCGAGCCGCGCCAGCGTCCGGACGGCCGGCAGACGCGGCGGCGGTGGGGACGTATCGCTCGCGCGAGCGGCGGTTGTCGCGGTTGCCATTCGCGCATTATAGGGCGCGGGCGACATCCCTCTCTCGGAGCCAACCGGATCGGATAGAATTTGCCGACGCGCCCCCGTAGCTCAGTGGATAGAGCACATTCCTCCTAAGAATGGGGTCACACGTTCGATTCGTGTCGGGGGCGCCAAATTCCTGATCGGATCTCTTGTGGATGCATCAAGAGACCTTGATAAAGTCCGTTCGGCATGAGCTTGTCGAAGCCTGCCCTGAGCAGCGTCGAAGGGGCCGGTGTGTAGAGCCGTTCATGGTTCGACAAGCCTGTCCTGACCGAAGTCGAAGGGCTCACCACGAACGGCTGAAGTAACGCAGCTATTTACGGGACGCCACACTAGGGCCTGGGCGATTCGATGCTCCAGATTGGGTCAATCGCGCGAGGTGTAGCGTTAGGCGGTACTGCTACCGATCACACGTCATCCCTCAGCGCAAGGCCGTCACAATTCCGTGCGAAGTCTTCCGGCCCGAACATCTGACGAACCTCGGTCTCGCCCTCCCAGCCCGGCCAGTGTTTCTTGTGAAGTTCCATGAAGCGGACCGCCGATTCGATCGCCTCTTCCTTCGATTTCAACTCAAACTGCGCATAGCCGCCGACAACCTCCTTGGTCTCCGCGAAGGGCCCGTCGGTCACGCTCACCTGGCCCCCGGAAAGCCGGACCCGGGCGCCCAGCGCAGTTGGCGCGAGCCCCCCGCTCCCGAGCATCGTGCCGGCTTTGGTCTCCTCTTCGGCGAGCTTCGCAATAGCATCCATCAGCTGCTTGGGCGGAGGGCCCTGCTTCTCGGCGTGCTTGACTATCATCATGAATCGCATCGTCAGATCTCCTTATTGGTTTGGGTGTGAGCCGAGTTTTGGCGCGGTCTGGACCGGCCGGGCCCGGGCTCCATCCATTCGTCGAACGAGGGACAGCAAAATCGACACGGAGAACGAACTTTTTAGGTAGAGCGGCGATAAACGGATCGATCGGCGCGACCTTCCCCGGCAGCAGCGCGAGTTACGGCGGCGAATGCACGGTCTCCGGCCACTTGGTCGATCTGCCTCCGCCGTGATGGGACGAGATCGCCGCGCTGGGAGTGCCCGCTACCAAACACGGCAGCGCTTTTCTCCCACCATCGGCTGGCCGGCCTTGCAAGAGAATGCGCGCTCGAACTCGGGCATGTTCACCACCAGGCCGTTGACACGATACACGCCCGGAGAGTGCGGATCGGTCAGCGCCTTCACGCGCAGGTTCTCCGGCCGGTCGTTCTCGCAAGCCCACTGCGCATAGCCGATGAAGAAACGCTGCTCGGGGGAAAGCCCGTCGCGCGCCTCGAGGGCCTTGTCCGCGGTTTCTGCTTTCCAGGCCATCCAAGCCAGAATCAGTCCGCCGAGGTCGGCGATATCCTCGCCGTTGGTGAGCTTGCCGTTGATCTTGATGTCGTCGACGATGGAATACTGCGAGTACTGGTCGACGATGCACTGCGCGCGTTCCTCGAATGCTCCGGCGTCGTCCTTGGTCCACCAATCCTTCAAATTGCCCTGGGCGTCGAACTGGCGGCCCTTGTCGTCGAAGCCGTGCGTGAGCTCATGGCCGATGGTGCCGCCGGTATTGCCGTAATTCGGAGCATCGTCCATCTTCGGATCATAGAGCGGCGGCTGCAGGACGCCCGCGGGGAAGTTGATGTCGTTCATCTGCGGGTTGAAGTATGCATTCACCGTAGGCGGCGTCATCCCCCACTCTCCGCGATCCAGCGGCTTGCCGATCTTTGCCAGGCTGCGCTTCGCCTCGAATCGCGTGGCGCGCTCGACATTGCCGAAGAAATCGTCGCGTTTCACGACGACCGAGCTGTAGTCGCGCCACTTGTCGGGATAGCCGATCTTGTTGACGATGGACCTCAACTTAACCATCGCCTGTTGCTTGGTGGCGGGACTCATCCACGCGAGCTCCTCGATGTCCTTCGCCATCGCGTCCTCGATCAGCTTCGTCATGCGAAGGGTGTTGCCTTTGAGCGCGAGGCTGAAGGCGCGTCGAACGAATTCCCGGCCGAGTGCCTCTCCTAACTGCCTGTCGACCAGCGCCTCGCAGCGCTTCCAGCGAGGCTTCAACTGTTGCACGCCCCGCAGCGTCTTGCTGAAGAAGTCGAAGTCCTCGTTGACGAACGCGGAAGAGAGCAACGGCGAGACGGCGCTCGCTACATGCCAGCGCAGATAGGTCTTGATGTCGTCGAGGCTGTTGGACTGCAGTTGGTTTTCCAGCTCCTTATAAAACTGGGGCTCCGTCACGTTGAAGGTGTCGAGCCGGTCGAGGCCGGCGGTCTTCAGGTAGCGGTCCCAGTCGAATACCGGGGTCATCGCGCGCAGGCCGTTCAAGTCGACCTTGTGAAAGAGCTTATAGGGATCGCGCTTGTCGACGCGCGTCAGCGAAACCTTGGCGAGCGCGGTCTCGATTTCCATGACCCTGTCGGCTTTGCGTCGGGCGACCTCCGGCGAATCACCCAGCAGCTCGAACATCTTCGTCACATGAGCGACGTACTTGACGCGGATGTCCTTCGATTTGTCGTCCTCCCTGGTGTAGTAGTCGCGGTCGGGCAGCCCGAGGCCGCCGCCGCGCGCGAACGCGATCACTTTCGAGGCGTCGGCAAAATCCTGGTTGGATCCGAAGCCGAAGAAAAGGCCGGCGTCGCCCGTGGCGAGATGGAGCTCACCCAACACGCGGGGAATGTCGCGCGTCGACTTCATCGCGTCGATGCGCGCGAGGTGCGGCGCGAGAGGCTTCGCGCCTAGCTTGTCGACCGCGGCCTCGTCCATGCACGCCGCGAAGTAGTCGCCGATTTTCTGCTGCGTTGCGTCACGCCCATGCTTCGTGTGGGAAAGCTCTTCGAGGATTCCCCAGAGATAGCGCTGATTGTCCTGGGCGAGCTTGCCGTACACACTCCACTTTGGCTGATCGGGAGGGATCGGGTTGTTCTTCATCCATCCGCCGCAGGTGTACTGGTAGAAGTCCACGCAGGGATCGGCGGATGGGTCCATGGCATTCAAGTCGAGGCCCGGCGTATAGGGAAACGACGTCAGCGGCCTTTCGGGCGCCTGCGCTGACGCGATGCCGATTGACGACGCCACGACAGACAAGAATAGGGCGAGGTTGCGCATGGGATTTTCGAGTGAATGGACGATCGAGTTTGACTTCCGACCGTGGAAAGGCACTCGTATGGCCTAATCGCGGCTGGGAGAGATCCTGAAGTCCGCGACGTTGGGCAGCGCGACCAGCGTGCGGGCGAGATTGCCACTTGCATGTCGGTCGACAGACCATATGACGAACTTGTATTCGAAACAACCCGCTTTGCTGTCGAGCCGATAGGAAAGATCGGTGATGGAAAACCCATGCTCGGAAACAAGCTTGCGCAGCCAGTCCTCGTTGCCTATCTGATCCCGCCGGAAAGACAGATGGCAGTGGTAAAAGGATTGCGAATGCAGCCGATCCTCGACGGTGCGCAGTATCGAAAGCAAAGCCAGGGTCAAGGCGGTGGCGAGGGCGTCCATCAGATAATATCCGGCGCCGATAACGACGCCGACCGCGGAGATAACCCAAATAGAGGCAGCCGTGGTGAGACCACGGACAGAAGAACCTTCCTTGACGATTACGCCGGCGCCGAGGAAGCCAATTCCGGTGACGATGCCCTGAATGACTCGGGTCGAACCGGTCGGATCGCCGGCGGGCCCCAGCTGTTCTGCCAATGCGACAAGGAGTGCCGACCCGAGGCACACCAGCGCGTAAGTCCGCAGCCCGGCTGCACGGCCGCGATACGATCTCTCGAGGCCGACGAGAGCGCCCGCCAAAAGCGCGACCACGGGACGCAACCATAATTCGTGCTCAAGCATGCGCTCTCCTGACCGGTGCCATCGTACGCCGAAATCCAAATCGCCCCGATGGTATCCCGAGCGCTCGAGGGGGCTCCCGTGCCATCGTGGATTTCCGCTTCGGCGCACAAAAAAAGCCCGGGACATCCCGGGCTTTTCTCAGCAATTTCGCGGCGCTGCGCTATTGCTTCTTGATCATCAACGCCTTGTTCTTTTGAAACGCCGCCCATTCGGCCTTGTCGATCTTGCCGTCCTTGTTGGTGTCTGCTGCATCGAAATTCGTTAGCAGGCGGGGCTCCAGAACCGCTTCGGACTTGTCGATCATGCCATCCTTGTTCTTGTCGAGCTTCGCGAACTCGGCCGCGTCGTCGTCGGTCTGTGTCGCGGTCGTCGCAGCAGGGGCTGCCCCCGGCGACGTTTGCGCCGCAACCGGCAGGGCGGCCAGTCCCGCCGCACCCAGCGTCGAAAGCACTAAACCTGACCTGATCAAAAGTTTGCTGACTTGCATCGTCTTCTCCTTTTAAGGTGACAGACGGCGGCCATCAATCGCTGCCGCCTGCCTTCCTGAATCAAGTTGCGTGCCACCAAGGGCAAGTAATCAATTCAAATACTTGCCGGCGAGCCACACCCGGAATTGCAACGTTTCCCTTGTAAGAGCTACCGGCCGGCCGCAGGACCCTTACAAGCCCTGGAACAGCCTTACAACGACCACTTTATCTGGATGTCGGTGTGTTGGACGTATTGCCAGACCCCGGCGTTGGTGCCGTCGGATTGGTGCCCGCGCTCGGTGGGGACCGCCCGCTTCCACCGCTCAAGCCGGTCGGATTGGATCCGCTGCTCGAACCCGTCGTACCGCTTCCTTCGCTCATTCCGGTCGCATTCGACCCGCTGCTCGATCCCGTCGCGCCCGGTGCACCGGTAGCCGCGGGATACGTGTTGCTCATTCCGCCGTTGGGCGCGGTCGCATTGCCGTAACCGGAATTGGCGTTGGTGCCGTAAGCATTGGGCGCGTTATTCTCGCCCGAGCCATAGCCCAGATTCGCTGGAACCGGTGGCTCGCCGTTCAGGTCACGGCATGAGGCGAGCGCCGCGCCCATCATCCCGCTGCAGTCATGCGATGCGCTCGGGTTACTGCCGGCCGGGTTTGCCGCAGCGCTGTTAAGCGCCGCGCAATTGCTTAGCGCGACGCCTTCCAGGCCGAAGCAATCGTACAGAGCCGGCTTGGAAGCACCCACCGCGGGGCTGACTCCCGGCGTCGGGGCGTTCGGCGGATTGCCGCCCGGCGACTGCGCGCTCGCCGACGCGGTGAAGCTCAGCGCAAGCGCGAGCATGAGAGATTTTCGATCGATAATATTCATACGTCCTCCGCTTCCGGATAATCAACGATAGTCGACTCGTTGTTTGAGTATATGAAGACTTCTCGGTTCCCGCGAAATCAGCGAAACGCGCTTTCGTTGTCGGAGAAACGCTTACGCGCGGAACGGCGGAGTGCGCTCGATGATCACCCCGGGCGTGAGCGCAAGAGGCGATGCGCCGCTGGAGAATTCGCCCCGCCCCAGCCAGACGCGGGCGATGACGGCTACTAGATCCGAACCGAGGGGTTGAGCGAATAGATCCCGGCGATCGACGCCTGCGCGAGCACCTGCCCGGCGATCGCAACCAGCACGTCCGGGGCGCCGAAATTGCCCTGCACCGCCACGCGCGGCACCTCCAGCGCGTAGAGCGTGAAAATGTAGCGGTGGACCCGCTCGTCGTTCCACGGCGGGCACGGGCCGTCATACCCGAAGTAATTGCCCGCCATGTCCTTGTCGCCGGCAAACCATCGGGTGTAGTCGTTGAGTCCCTGGCGCGCGCCACGCGGCGCCTGCGGCCCGGGCTTGCCGCGCGCCGTCACCCCGCGGGAGAATTCTCCCCGCGCGATCGGCAGCGTGTTCGCCGGCAGATCGATCAATACCCAGTGATAGAAGTCGACGCGCGGCAGCGCCGCCGGCACCGTGCGTCCCTCCTTGTTGACATCGTCTCCGCGAGACGGCACATCGGGATCGTGACAGATCAGCGCCAGCGATTTCGTTTCCGGCGGCAGGTCGCTCCACGCCAAATCCGGATTGAGGTTGTCGCCGAGCCTGACGTGAGTAGCGGGGTCGATGACGCAAAAAGCGAACTCGCCGGGAATGCGCTGCCCGTCATGAAATGCGGTCGATGTCAGGCGCATTGCCTGCTTCGTCGTCGATGTGGCCGGTCCCGCCAGAAGATCATCGGCAATTACGCGGCCTTCCAGTGCGGTGGAATGGTCTTGTCGAAGTAAGGCAGCGCTTCGATGCGGCTTTTCCACGCCCGCAACTCCGGCGTAAGCATGGCGTCCGCGTCCAGGTCGGGAAGCTTCATTTTCTGCGCGCGATACAGGAACGCCACCAGCGGATAGAAAGCGAAGTCGGCAGCCGACAGCGGCCCCGCCAGATATTCGCCGCGCATCGAGCGGCTGAACATCGCAAGCTCCTCGATGGCGGCGTTGCGCCCCTCGTCGATCTTCTGCGCGTCGCGCTCCTCGGGTTTTTTCCAGAACGCCTGATCGAGCACGGTGTCCGTCGCCTTGGAGAAGTAGTTGTCGACCTCGAGAATAAATCGGCGAATGATCGCTCGCGTCCTGACATCGCCGGGAAACAGCGGCGCGCCGCGCCCGGGATACGCTTCGTCCACGTATTCCACGATGGCGTTGGACTCGTAGAGAACGAAATCGCCATCGACGAGGACCGGCACCTGGTGCCGCGGATTGAGCGCCAGGAACTCGGGCTTGCGGGTGTCCCCCGCCGAAAACGACAGGATCTTGAGCTCGTAGGCGAGCGCCTTGTGCTCGAGTCCGAGCTGCGCGCGCCAGGCATAAGGCGATCCCGAGCCGTAGTACAAGGTCAACGCCATTTATTTTTCTCCGGATGAAGACTTCGATTTTCTGCGCGGCTCCTCGCCGCCGGCAGCTTTCGCCCCCGCGCGCAGCGCTTCCAAAGACGCTTTTTGCAGCTCGAGCGTCTTGATGCTCATCTGCATGAAGTTCTGACTCATGGCGAGCCAGTTCTCGATCACCCGGAGCTCGGCGATTTTCCTGTCGATCTCCGCGGGGTCGAGCGTTGCGAACATCGCTGCCGGATTGGGAAACGGCATGGGAGGCGGCATGCCCGGCGTCGGTGTCGGCGCCAACCCCGGAACCTGCATTCCAAACGGATTCCACATGCGTTGCATGAATTCCAGCGCCTGTTGCGGCGTGAACGGCATCGACGGGGAATCCGGCATGGCGGCGCTCTCCTTCGTGGGCGATGCTACGGTGCATCTCCTGTTTCCGTTATTATGCCCCATGGCCGATATGGACGCTCCCTTGCTGCCCGCGTTGCAAGCCATCGTCGGGCAGGCCAACGTGTTGACTTCGGAATCCGATGTCCGGCCCTTCGTCATCGATTGGCGCGAGCGATACAGCGGTCGCGCGCGCGCCGTGGTCCGGCCGGGTACGACCGCGGAAGTTGCCGCAGTCGTCGGCTGTTGCGCCGAGCAGGGCGTGCCGATCGTCCCGCAGGGCGGCAATACCGGGCTGTGCGGCGGTGCGACGCCAAGCGCGAGCGGAAATGAGATCGTGCTCGTGCTGTCGCGGCTCAACCGCGTGCGCGCGATCGACCGCGACAACGCGACCATGACCGTCGAGGCGGGTCTTCCACTTGCATCCGTGCAGGCGGCCGCATCCGCGGCAGGGCTGCTGTTTCCTCTTTCGCTTGCGGCCGAAGGGAGCTGCCAGATCGGCGGCAATCTTTCGACCAACGCCGGCGGAACCGCGGTCTTGCGCTATGGCAACGCGCGCGATCTCGTGCTCGGCCTCGAAGTCGTGCTCGCCGACGGGCGCATCTGGAACGGATTGCGTGGATTGCGCAAGGACAATACCGGCTACGATCTCAAACAGCTCTTTCTCGGAAGCGAGGGCACGCTCGGCATCATCACGGCCGCGGTACTCAAGCTTTTCCCGCAGCCGCGGACGTCCGCCACCGCATGGGTCGCGCTTGCCGACGTCGCGTCCGCCATTCGATTGCTCGGCGTGATGCGGCAGGCGCTCGGCGATCGCCTGACCGGCTTCGAGCTCATCTCGGCGGATTGCGTCGCGCTCGCGAACGCTCAGTTCCCGTCGTTTCCCGATCCCCTGCCCGGTTACGCCTGGTACGTTCTGGTGCAGGTCGACGACGCCGCGGCCCACTCGGCGCTCGCCGCAGACGTCGAATCGGCGTTGGCAGGCGCCATCGGCGAAGGAGTCGCGCAGGATGCCGCCATTGCCCAATCGCAGGCGCAGTCGGATCAGATGTGGTCCCTGCGCGAACACATTCCGGAAGCGCAGAAGCGCGACGGACCGAACATGAAGCACGACATCAGCGTTCCCGTCTCGCGCATCCCGGCCTTCCTGGCGCGTGCGAAGGAAGCGCTCGACGCTCAATTTCCCGGCGTCCGTTACGTCGTGTTCGGTCATCTGGGCGACGGCAACCTGCATTACAATCTTTCCGCGCCAACCCGCTCGCCCAGCGCCGCGTTCATCGAGGAGACGCCGCGCGCCAATGCCATCGTTTACGACCTGGTCGCGGAGTTCGGCGGCAGCTTCAGCGCCGAGCACGGCATCGGGCAGATGAAGCGCGGCGAGCTCGAGCGGTACAAGCCGGTAATCGAGCTCGAGCTGATGCGCCGCATCAAGCGCGCGCTCGACCCTGAGGGAAGGCTCAATCCCGGAAAGGTCGTTTGAGGAACGATTGAATGGCGAAAATCATCGCCTGGCTCGTCGTCATTTTCATCGTGCTGCTGGCGCTGCGCATGATCAACATGCGCAAGTCGCGCGGCCGCGCCGCGGCCGCGGGCAAGAGCGCGCCCGCGAAAGCGGAGCCGATGGTTCGCTGCGTGCGCTGCACCGTGTATCTGCCACGCGCCGAAGCCATATCGGTCGAGGGCGGATACGCCTGCGCCGAGGGCCAGTGCGCGAAGCGCTGAACAGATCGACTGGAGCTTTGCGGAAATGATCGACAATCAGCAAAGCTCTACCCTCACCCCTTCCCCCTCTCCCACTGCAGCGGGCGAGGGGAAATTTCGTCCGGCGCCGATGCGCCGCATAAAG
>Ga0193751_1000631_pt1 | contig 25973 bp, 21 predicted proteins | sample L1c2metaG_FD_143050 | JGI IMG/M metagenome (GOLD analysis project Ga0193751, IMG submission 143050) | Soil microbial communities from a riparian zone of the East river system, Colorado, United States - L1c2 | ecosystem: Environmental > Terrestrial > Soil > Riparian zone | place: USA: East River... | reverse complement strand
GCCACGACCGAAGCTCGAGTTCGTCCAAACCCGACTTGACCAGCGAGCATGGTTGAGACATCAGCCAGGTCTGAATACGAGAGATTGGGCGCAAGATCCGCAAATCGCTCAATCTTGTCGATCAGTTCGGCGGGAGTGTCACCCTCGAAGAAGAACACCTCGACATCTTGTGCGCTGGATGCTAGGAGTTTCTCACTTGGAGACCACCCGGCGCTGCGGTCGCCGTCGCAGCCCTCGATCGCAACGTGAACATTAATACCGCCGAAGCCGAATGAGTTAACCCCAGCGCGCCCAGGCATGTCCGCGGGCCAAGGCTCAGCTTCCGCAAGAACTCGGAGGACCGCGCCATTGCCTTCAACCTCGGGGCGCGGTCGACGGACTCCCGTGGTTGGAGGTAGAAGTTGGTGATGAACGGCGAGCGTTGCCTTGATCAGTCCCGCTACGCCCGCCGCCGCCTTGGTGTGGCCAAAGTTTGCCTTGATTGAGCCGATCGCGGCGGGCCGTGTTTTCCCGTTTGCCACCTTACGCATAGCGGACAGCGCTTTTAACTCGACCTCATCACCGACCGGAGTACCGGTGCCGTGCCCCTCGAACAGCGCAACCGAGTCTGCCCCGTAGTTGGCGCGTTGGTAGGCGCGTTCCAACGCCAGCGTCTGCCCGCGAACCTCAGGACGCGTGATGCCGCCGCCACCGTCGGACGATATACCCCAACCGCGAATGACTGCGTAGACTCGCAGGCGCTGTGTGATCGCATCTGCCGATCGCATGAGCACAACGAATCCACTTCCTTCACCGGGCAGAAAGCCGCTCGATTCCTTGTCATAGACGCGCATCTCACCATGCGCCAAAGCACCAGCTTTCGCAAAGCCCACGAGTTCGAACGGATCGAGGCTCAAATCGACGCCACCAGCCAGCGCCGCATCGAGCTCGCCGGCTTCCAGCGCCGAACATGCCCTGGCTACTCCCAGTAATGACGACGAGCAGGCACCATCGACCGTGTAACCGCCACCGCCGAAGTGGAAGTAATTGCAGATGCGACCGGCAATCGTGTTCGAGAGAGCACCGGCGAGGCTCTCCTCGCCGACCAACGGGAAAGGCCCCTTGTACTCTTCTTCAAGTTGATCGAGGAACCCTGAACGGCGCGATTGGTCCCAGCCTTCGGCGCCGAGTCGCGCTTCAACCACACGTCGGACGTAGGGCCAGCGCAAGCGCAGCGTGGCCGCGCGCGAAAATTCGCCAGTCAGGGTATTGCCGACCAGCACCCCTGTCGTTTCCAGCGGAAGTCCGTGGCCATCGTGAAAACCCGCATCATTTAGAGCTTGGTCTGCAACGTCGAGCGCAAGCCAGTGCGTGAGGTCAACGCTGCGAAAGATGGGACCGGCTATCCGAAATCGCACGCGGTTAAACTCATATCCTTCAATCACCGCGGCTTCGCCCGCATAGCTCGTATCGGGCACACTGGAATCATTCGAGAAATAGTCTTCCAACCGCAAACGTTCCGGCGGCAACCGCCGGAACGCTCGGCGCTGTGCCAGCACGTTTTCCCAGAGTTCGTGAGGATTTCTCGCGTCCGGGTAGCAACATGCCATTCCAACAATTGCAATCGACGAACTCATACGCTTCCTGCCGCGGTCACGATGTGGGAAGCCCGTGAACGCCCCCGCGCCGAAACAAGCATCGCTACAACAATTGGCACTGTTACTATTGAGTTGTAGAACAGGTGCAGTTCAATCCGCGGCCAGAAAAGCTGGAGCACCGACGTAGGTTCAGACGCGCCCCAAAGCGTGAACCTGCCTTGCGCCTGGGCGAACAGAAGCGTGTGCTCAAACAGGTGCCATATTTGAATGATCAGAGCCGCCTTCCACCAACCCAGCGCGGTACCGGAAAATCCGTCGCGCAAAATGACCAGACCGAGAAAAGTTAGAACTGCATAGCCGAAATGCATCCATTCACTGTGCACGAGCCAGGGATAAGCCTGACCGAGAAGGCCCATCGCATGATGGCGTTCATATCCCATCCCGTACACCTGATAGGCCTGGACAATATGCTCGAGCCAATGCGCGATCATTATGCCGGCGAAAAGTTTCAACATGATTCCATGACGATTCGCATGCGTCATTGTTCAGGCTTCCTTTCGATTGGCGAGCGTCACTCTGCGCTGAGCAACTTGCGGCTGCGCGCTCCTGCCGCAGTTAACCGGGAGGTTCTCGCTGAGACCTTCGCTGAGCTGAATATGTGTGCGAATCAGTCGCCTCCATGCTTCGTAGTCGGGTTCCGTATTCTCGGAAACATTGGACACATTGCGCAATGTCTCTTCGCACAAATCCGCAGCCTGTTGCGCCGAGAGTCCACAAAGCAACTGGCACCCCATTTCTGTTTGCAAAGCCATGTTGCCTGCGCGACGCCGAGCGCCAGCGGCAAACACCGCACCTTGGGCGATGTGCGGCCAGTGGGCTCCGGACGCACGGCGGAGTTCCCGAACGTCACTGCTGTCGGCGCCGCCCGCATAGGTGCAAGCTAGGCCGATGCCGCTCCACAGGTCATTGCGTCGGGACTTCGGGAAGCGGAGGATCGCTGAGGTAATGTACTCAGGGTCAACCCCGCCCACGAACCAGAGGCTTCGTCCGAGGCCCTGGTCAAAAGCCCGCAAGCCGTATCCGCGAAGCTTCGTGAACGGCGGAAGTGTACCGACCGCGTAACGGGGCCAATGGAAGTACCCTTCGTGAAAACCGAAACCATCCACCGCTAGCCACTGCAGCAGAGGATTCAAATGAGCCAGTCGCCGTGTCATTCCTAAACGCCAGCGTGCCATCGACCACCCAACGCCCACATGCACCATGTAGACATGTGGTTTCCCAGAATCGCGCAAAAAATTGTCGATGCGTCGAGCTTTCCACGGCTGTATCTGATCGAGGATATCCAGCCCCATGGCCGCCCCTTCGAAACCGTAGCCCCGAAATTCGGTATCGATTTCGTTCAAGCGCTCTGCCAGAGACTCGATTCCTTGATCGGCGAGAGCTAAGTTATATCCCCGCAAAAACGTTTCTCCAACGCTCTCCAGCCGCTGGCGGGCCGAGTCCCGGAGAAAATGAAACCTACGTCGGGCAAAGGTCGCCTCTGTCGGCGAAATACTTAGCAACCTTTGCACAATGCCAGCCATGTCACATCATTTCTCCAGACCCTATTCAGTCCTTGGATCAGAACCGCTCAGGCAGTCTTGCGTATGGCAGCGGCTGCATGTGCGGGAATTCTTGCTGGATACACAGCCCGGCTGAGGCCCCCCACGTATATCGCTAATCCACGTAGTCCGGAAACTGCGGTCAGTGCGAAAAACAGGCCGAAGACTAAGTGCATGCAGACGAGCAAGCCATAAACTGCCGCCACCGACAAACCGAAGAAGAACTGACCCTTCTTATCGAAGGGAGTCGTAGCCGGATCGGTCACCATGTAGAAACTGAATAAAACAAAAGCAACGCCAGTCATCGGATTCAGCGCAGCAATCCATGGTGTGCCAAACACCAGGCTGCGCAGTGCCGCCTGCGTCACGAACCCGCCCCACCATCCCGCGATGACAGGTATCCTCCCGGTGAAACGGTAGTTGATCATTGTGCCCGAAACGCAAATGATCGCCGGTAGAATCCAATAACCGGCGCCCCCGAGGTTTTCAGTGAAGTGATACGGTGGCGCGATACCAACCCAGGGAAAGAGCAGCAGGGTGATGGTAATTCCAAAATTGGATGGGTTTAGGAAGTGCCGCACACGCCCGTCCACTTTCAATCGCAGCGTGTTCTTGGAGGCGATGGCAATCGCTGACGCCAGCACTATGGGCAGAAGCTGGTCACTGCTGTAAAGCAGCATCGCGACCGCGAGTCCAGTGATATGGGCGGGCAGCAGGAAGTCCACGAACGCCCGCCAGCTTCCCAGGAAACGTGGGCGACGACCTTCCGCGCGCGCTTCCATCCACTCGCAAAACAACTCGCAAGCGTAGGCTGTAGCTAACGAAACCAGGGGCTGTGCCCACGACTGCTCAAATCCGAATACGGTATGGCCGAGAATGTTAAAGGCGGTGATCGCGAGCGCAAATCGGCGCAGCCCGGATATGCGCCGCGCTTGAATCCAGGCATCCAGGTTGTTATTGTTAGTCATTTTTCGAGACTCGCCAATTGAACTGTGTGCCACCCGGGCATCAGATTTGCGTCGTGATGCCGGACTGTGCCTTGTCGATCTCGCCAATCAAATGCAACGTGGAGCGGACGTTGATCGACCTTGCCAAGGCCGAAGTGAACATCGGGACTGCTCTTGCCTGAGTGCCCGTTGCCGCCATCAACTTCTTTCACGATCTTTCGTCCGTCGGGCAGATAGACAGTCACTCGAGTTCCGAATCCGGGGTAGGCGCGAGTGCCAGTCCGCACGTGACCATCGTGAATCGCGGTGGCACCGGAAAGAACTTTCCGAAGGACATGGAGCCCCAGAAATGTCCCCTTGGATTCGCTGAGGTTGCGAAAAAGGAACGAGTCTCCCCACTGATTTGCCACCAGAAAATCGAGGCGCCCGTCCCCATCCACATCGCCGACGGCGATGCCGCGCGTCAGTTGGGGATCGGCGAGCCCCATTTCGGACGCCAAATCAAAATACCTTCCAGATCCGCCGCGCACGAAGAAACGGTCGTGGTCATTGGCTCCGCTCAAGTCATCTCCGGCGGCGAAGCGTGGCCAGTGCGCGGGGTCGCGTAACATCAAATCGTTACCCATTGCCAGTTCCTGCAGTTCTGGCCAGCGATCAACCGACCCCCTGGCAAATGCGGTGGCCTGCACCACCTCAGGAAAGCCGTCGTTATCGAAATCTCCAAAGCGCACGTCCCACGACCACCCGCTCCTTGCGAGTCCCAAACTGTCACCCACTTCTCGATAGGGCGCTATTCCAGCCGACATCGTGCGCGTGTCTCCCGTGCTGACGTAGACCAAGTTGCTTTCCTCCAATGCGTAGGAATCGGTGATGTTGCTGACCATCAGGTCCGGGATTCCGTCGCCGTTAAGATCGCCACAGTCCACACCCATTCCCTTGAAAGAATCTTGTCCGATTACCTTGGACTTTGGCGTCCTCCAGCCGCGCTGGCCGCGCAACCGTTGAAACGCAAGATGTCCGGGAGTGGATTCGTTGTGCAACAGAAAGTCTGGGCCGAAGTCATTGGCGATATAAAGTTCGGGAAGGAGGTCGCCGTCGATATCGCAGGCAGCCATGGCGAGCGTCCAACCGGTACCGAGGATCGACTCAACCTGCCTCGCGCGCTGGTAGTCGACCCTCGGCATTTCGCCCGTAGTGGCAGACTTCCATAGAAGAATCGTTTTGCTACCCCCATTGCCAGCACGGGACATGGACGCTGGCATTTCTACCGGCCCATCTCCGCCCAGTACAACAGAACCATCCGGGAAGTAATTCCCGAATACAAGGTCGGCGTGACCGTCTCCGTCCATATCGGCGACTAACCCAGCATTGGTGTACCAGCGTTCCCCACCCGGAACCAACTCCTGGCTGAGAAAGCTCGCGGGAGATAGGCTTAAGTCCGCCCTCTCCCGTCGCAGGAAAGCGACCGGCGTTCGGCCCCAGTAATACACGACAACATCTAGCAACCCATCCTCGTTGAGGTCAGCCATTAAACAGCCCATCGGCGCCATCGTGGAGGGGTCGTAGATGGAAGGGTCAGGCCGCAAAGTGAAAGCGGGGTATCGCTCGCCGGTTCCGGGCACTGGCGAGACAATGACGTCATCGGTTCTGGGATCGACAAGACAGACATCATTCGCCAGTCCATCGCCGTCGAGATCTCCGAGGGCAACCGCGGCGCCGACCGAGGAGATCCAGGATACGATCCCCTTTAACTTCGGGTTCACGTTCCGGTGATCCTGGAGTGCGGGTCTGAGCGGCGTCAAAGCCGTGCGTTGGAAATGAAAATGTCTCGCCATTGCCGCCGCTTCGTCAGGCCGTAACTGTGGCAACCGAGCATGCCACCAGATCACGATTACCGCTCCCCACACCACCAGCGCCTTGACGTGGGATCTCGCGAAATGGGAGGTGGTCCGCATCGTACATCACTTTGAAATGATAACTACCTGTCTATGCGACCTTGCGCATGCTCAGTGCCTTACTCAAAAGAACCGGAAGATTGACGAGGATGGGAGGATCTGTAGGCATTGCCGGTCTGAGGCAGATCTCCCCGCATTCCACGACGTCCTTGTCCACGCAGACGAGTTCGCCACCGCCGCGCGGGGCAAAATCGTGCCTGAAGTAGTCACTTACTCTGTCGGGCCAGGGTAATCCGACAGCAAAGAGGTAGTGATGTCCTCTGGGTGCGCCTGCAATCTGGAAGGACCCAGGCGAGTACCGAATGGCACAGGCCACTGGTGCTCCTTCCGGCATCGCAGTTGCGAACAACCCGATAAAAATCGGTCCCGAAAAGGAAACAGGAGCTTGAATCCGCCCCACGACTGTGGGTTCGGTCGCCGCATTTCCTGCCTGCGGATTCGCCCCCGCCTCATGGAGGAGATTTCGTGCCGGCGACCGCCGCATCGACCGCAGTCGCATTGGCGAAATCCCTAGCACGTCGGAAAACCGGCGGATAAAAGTTCCCAAGCTGTTGTAGCCCACGTCCAGGCAAATATCAGTAACGCTGTGGTCGGTGTCCAACAGCATGCGAGTCGCGGATTGTACACGCAATGCGCTCAGAAACCGTCGCGGAGGCAAGCCGGTAATCTGGCGAAATGTGCGGTTGAAATGGAAACGGCTCATGTAAGCTAGCGCGGCCATTTCTTTCAGCGAGATGCTATCGTCCAAACGCTCGCGGATAGTGCTGATTACCCTCTGCACCGCACGAGCATGGAACTCGACGGTATCGGGGCGTTTTGGTTTGTGATGTTCACTGATCACGGCTGCATCCTTAGCCATTTTGTGATGGAAGAAGTTTCGGGTTGAGGGTGGCCTCGCACCACGGCAAATGCGTTAACCAACAGCACGAGGCAAACAGCTAACAACTGGCAAAACCTGCTCGCACATAACTGGTTCCATGATCCCCAAGCCAAGTGAAGCGTATATCTATATTCTTGAGCAACTTTTGACAATCCCACCGTGGATTCAAAAACGGACTATGCTGACTAGTCGGCCATGGTTCCTCTCCGCGTGTCGGCTAGTCCTCCTCCAGCCATTGGAAAGAGGTCCGGTCCTTCCTAACACACGTATTGCTTGCAAGATGCGAGCGGGCTTTATAGCCACACCTCACGCGTGGGCGGTGTTGTTCGTGAGCGCGGCTGATATCCTGAATGTCTTAGGACGCCTTATCGTCAGACAATTCCCTGCCGCACGATACGATTCGCCAGTTTCTTCTGGTTTGAAACAGAACTGCGATCATTTTGTGTCATAAATCGGGGGGCCGCCCAGTCCTATAAAGCGGTTCTCGTGTATGCCGTAGGCTCACGGTTAAGACAATTACATCTTTTCTTCCCGCTTGAAGGGGATTGGCGGGCGTTCTCGTTATAAGAGATGGAAGCCAACTTCGATTCACAGCCTGCCCCCATGGCGACGTGCTTGCGTCCAACTGGGTACCGATTCATGGCAAGCTGGGGGGGCCTAGAACTAGGCAACGTCCTACCTCTGGCCATCTGGCGACGGTCTTACGGTTTTATCTCAAACGGGCCCTGCAGAAGGATCAGTTTATTTAAAAGATGCTTCGTATCGGCATCTGGGAGCCGCATTGCTGACCCTCGTCTTCCTGGTTTAGAAAGAAGGTCTCTCAGGATTATGATGGGCTTCACGATATAGCAGAGGGAGCAGACCCAGTGGTGTTGGGCTGCTGCGGCAACGATCATTTCTATTCTTCGACCCAGTAAATGGATAGTGAAAACACTGTAAGGCATGCTCCAAGGGGTCGTGATGGAACCGCCACAACAGGTCTTAGTGGCCTACGGTTGGGACCGCCTACTGCGCGATATCCTGGCGGCCGCACTGTCCAGCTATGATTGGCAGGTCCTCGGTTCGCTAACGCAGACCTCGGGCGACGTCAGACTTGCTTTGGTCTACTGTTCTCGCCTGACAGTGGCTGAGGCAATTGAGGACGTCCAGCGCGCGGGCGCTCAGTACCCGAGTGCCAAAATCATACTGCTGGGCAGCGAAATCACAGATCCCGAATTACTGCTATTGATCGAAGCGGGCATGAGTGCGTACGTGGATACTCGTGAAGGCCTCCCGAAGCTGCTGGATGCTATGAAGATGGTTGGCGAAAACCGCAGCCCATCCTCTGGGCGCATCACGCGGCTAGTCCTTGAGAATATCAGCGAGCGCACGGGGCAACGCGGCAATCACGTCCAGCTAGGGCTCACTTTCAGGGAGAGGGAAGTTCTGTGCCTCATCGCCAGGGGCCTCAGTAATAAGGAAATCGCCGATTCCCTGGGCATCGCCCCGAACACCGTTAAGAATCATGTGCACAACTTGCTCGAAAAGCTTAATGTCAGCAGCCGCCGCGAGGCGGCACGGGTGGAGATTCGCTTGTCTCGGCAAGCTGGCCGTTCAGACGTAGTCCGAAACGCCACTTTTCTATAGCGCCCCAAGGGACATCTGGCTCCCTGCTTACTCGGCATCGAGTTTTCGTAACATGATCCGAAGAGCTGCTATAGATGCGTCGCGTACTTCGCGGTGCAGGACCATTCGACAGACGATGTTAGGACCGCTGTCAGAAGGAACCAGCACAACTACGAGATTGGGATACTCCAGTAGAAGGTGGCTGCAGATCCCGGGCTCACCACCGTGAAGCGCTTGAGAGAGAATAACAACGTCGGCGTTTGCCCTTTTGGCCTGCAATAGCATGTCTACGGGTTCCTGTGTCTGCCCGACAATTTGTAGTTGGTCGTTCTCTCCTACGAGTTCCCTCACTGCCTGCCCCCACGCTGTTCCGATGTCCCCCAATAAAATTTTCACGTTTGGCATAGAACTTCCCAAGTATCACCGCGCCTGCCTTCTTGCTTCTTCCGTCTTGCGATTACATCCAGTGAATTGATCCGGGAAGTCACTTTTAGCAATCCGGGAGAATTGATATTTATTTTCTTTATTCATGTGCACGTGCTATATTCCGCTCACGTCCCGGGTGAAACCACAACTAAAACGGAGCTGTTATGGCAACCCCCTCCCGGCCAACCATTGCCGTGCTCGCCACGAGCAGATACCGCGCTGAAGCTTTAGCCCTGTCGATATCCGCCCATTCCCAACACGATGCTTGTCCGTTGACCCAAGCGGAGTCTTCTGTGCTCGCTTGCTGTTCCACAATCCTTATCGAGCTGGGTGTGAATATGGAATCCGTCCTGAAATTAGTCCGAGACACCACTGTACAGTATCCCGACGCGACGGTTCTTGTGCTCGGATTCGTGGAATCGGAGGAGGGTGTCGTGAAACTCGCAGAAGCCGGAGCGAGCGGGTACATTCCGGCTGACGCATCTTTTCAGGACATGCTTTCGATCATTCAGTCCGCACGCCAAGGCGAATTCGCGTGTACACCCCATGTTACTTACGCTTTATTTTCCCGCCTTGCAGAGTTGGCGCGAAACCAGGAGATGGATTTTCTCCTTGATTCCGGGGTCACTACACGGGAGCAGCAGATTTTGGAACTTTTGACTCAGGATCTTAGTAACAAAGAAATCGCGGACCGGCTGTGTGTCTCCGAGAATACGGTTAAGAACCATGTCCACAATCTTCTGAGAAAACTCGGTGTGAGTGGTCGCAGCGTAGCCGTTCGATTACGTCAGCAGAAGGCCCTTCCTGCGGCCAGGATGACGGCATGAATCTGGCGATCATGGCCGATTGCTGAGAGACAGTCCATCAACTCGCGCAGATCTGCGCAAGAAACGAATTGCCTGGCAATATGAACCCGCCGACGCGCGTTTCCTGTTTTACTCTTCGGTGGCAGGGGCGCACCGCATCGTGGTCGGTGGAAGGGCAAGCTCATTACTGCTTGAGTTTCAAGACGGGGAAGCCCATCTGGACTTTCGCCACCGGCGCCCGTGTGGACTTCGTCTCCCCCGATCGCTGGCGACGGCCCTTTCGTCGCTACCAATGATGGGCGCCTCGGTGAGTTGAGCCTGGCCACCGGCAGGCAGGTTTGGGCATTCGACGTCGGCTCGCCACTCTCGACATCTCACGCGATTGCCGCAGAGCGAATGGTGATCGGCTCGCAGGATGGCAAGTTGTATTGCTTCGTCTGACCAGGCTAGTCCGTGCTTGTTCTCGCCTTACCGATCTCCGAGCCGCTTACCTCTGTTAGCACCTTTCCAAAATAGCAATGCTGGAGAAGCAACGAAGACACGGTGCGGTTACCCTCGTTGTGCCCACAGTCGTAGGCAGTATGTCCTTTAAGACGACCATCGTCGTGGCCACGAGTTTGGCGATCTTGTCGGCGGTGGCGCAGGCAGGAACGACGCCCCGACCTGTAGGTGACAGCCGGGCCGCTGAACTCGTCAGCCGCTACAACCTGCGAAAGATTGGCAGTCCCGGCTGGAGACGTGTATCTGTGCTCCTCCGGTCGGGTAACAGCGCAACGCGAGCTTATACGATCTCCAATTTCTGGAGCACGCGCGGAGACACATCGCGCATGCTCTTCTACTTGGAAGAGCCCCCGGGTCTGCGCCGAACGCGCTATCTGCAGATCGAAGATCTGGCAGCAGCCCAAGAGTTAGGCGTCTACCTGTACCTGCCGGCAGGAAGTCAGCAGGTTTTGACGATTGCGCCGGGCAGCTACGGGCAAGGCTTGCTGGGATCGGATTTCTCCTACAGCGATCTTCGGCTCAAACTTCCGGTTCATGATTGCACTTATCGCTTTCTCGGGACGGAGGTGCTGGAGGGTCGGCGTGCCTGGAAGATCGAAGCGGTGCAGAGCCGGCCTGAGCTTCCTTGGAGGCGTGCCGTTCTCTTTCTCACACAGGACCGTCCGTTTCTCTTGGGTGTCGATTACTACAGGGAGGCGGGAGCCGGTTCCGAAACACCGTTGAAATCGATGCGAGTGCAGGAATTTCGCGACGTAGCCTCGGTGCGCACAGCAGTACGCATGACCATGTCAGCCCGCGGCGGCAACTCCACAACAATTATCTTGCAAAATGCCCGTTTTGGCGCCCGGGACATTCCAGAGAAATGGTTGGCGCCTTCGACGTTAGGCTCGCCCGCACTGGACGAAGCCGGGTCTTGGCCGATGAGCGGAAGCGCGGGATCGAAATGAATGTTCTGATCAGGATGGCGATTGTGTTGCTTGCACTGTCGCCGGGGTTACGTATCAACGGGCAGGTGGTTTACGATGCCGCCGACCCGAACGGCACTGCCATGTCGTACCCGAGAGTACGGCTGGTTCATTCGAGCGACTCGTCCCTGCTAGGAACCACGGCTAACCTCAGGGAGTTTGATCCATTTCTGCTTTATCAACTGGGACGCGATTTGGTTCACCGCCAGTACACGTTCGCGGAAGGACTATACGGCCGTTCCGGCGAACTGACTGTGCCGCTCTACGTGCAAGGCCAGTCAAAGGCGGATGACTCCGTGGTTCCCGCTCGCTTTGCTCGCGATCACGCAGCCAGTTGCGACTCGTGCCACAGTATGCCGGCGCGGGAGCCCGGGTCGGGACAGACAATCGCTTCGACCGGCCCGATGGGGCGGAATACGCCTCATTTTTTTGGTGCAGGACTCGTCGAGATGATCTGCGAACAGATTCGTGCTGAAATTCTGCGCGCCTATGACAAGAACGGCAATGCGCAGATCGATCGGGAGGAAGTAGCGCAGTCCCGCCCCGTACGGATTGCTCCGTATCCCGGGATGCCGGCCGTGGATTATGGCGATCTCTCCCCCGGGTCGGACGGCGTTCCCCGGTTAAATCCGCTGTTCCGAGTCTGGTATGTCGATGCTTCGGGAAAAGTGCTTCCCGACGCGCTTAGCCTGAAAGACCCGCGCGTGGCGGCTTTCAACTTTGCCGCGCAACCGTTCGGTTGGGGACGCGGGTTGCGCGTCCATCGTACGGGAGAAGCCACCAGCGAAGGGGCGGAGGCGAGTACGCTCCGTTCGATCTTCACTCTTGCGGCCGACGTTCACATGGGATTGCAAGCCGACGATCCCTCGCAGCGCTCCGGCAACCCAGGCGCCAACCAATTCGTTGGGGGCAAGGCGTCGGTTTCGCTCAGCGGTGCACAGCAGTACGACTTTGGCACTGCGACCGATTTCGGTCACAGCCGAAATGCCGCGGGAATGTCGTTGGATGATCCGGATGGCGACGGAAATATTGCGGAATTGACCGAGGGAGATGTGGACGCCGCCGAATTCTACATGCTCCACGCTCCCGCACCTGCGGTGCGGGCTACGGCACGCAGCGAACAAGGCCGCAGCGTCTTGCGGCAAGCTGGATGCGAACGCTGTCACGTCGAAAATTGGTATATACGCGGGGCCGAGCCTCGCACTGGATGGACCGGTGATCGCAGGCTGTTCCACTTAAGCACCCGAAGCCGCCGCGGCGCAGATGGCACCAGCGAGTTGACCGGCAGGTTAGTTCGGTCGTGGCAGCGGTTGCGGTCCGGGGAATATGTCCCTCAGGGCAAGGCGTTTGCCGTTGAGCGCATTTACACGGACTTCAAGCAATGGGATATCGGACCGGAATTTTATGAACGCCGCTACGACGGAAGCGTTCAACGCCAGCACCGGACGTCTCCGCTTTGGGGCGCAGGCAGCACGGCGCCGTACGGACATTCCGGGCAGTTCCAAACGCTCGATGCGGTCATTTCGGCGCACGCCGGCGCGGCCAAGAGCGAAAGTGCTGCCTATCGGGGGCTGTCTGCGGATCGGCGTCAGCTGCTGATCGAATATCTGGAATCTCTCGTCCTCTACCCCACCGATGAGATTGCCGCCGACATCGATGGTGACGGCAAGATCAGCCGTGATTTTGCCGTTGCCAGTCAGCAGGTGGGATACGAACGGTTCGACGCACGATTCCTATTTAACCATCCCCCGCAATACCACCGCTTCTTCTGGGCCCAAAACCCCGAGGGCCGCGAGGTGCCTGTGGCGGTGATTGAGAACCCCGCTGAGGCGTTTGGACTTGATCTTCCTTACCGGCACGACTCGCGTGGAGACGGTTTTCCCGACTTCTTGGCCGGCTCAAAATCCGGAGGAGCACACCGATGAACAGGCGCCGGTTTAAATTCGCTTGTTCAGCGGCGATTGTCTTGGCGCTGTTAGTGGTCACTCCGCTAAATTCCCAGCTTAGTGTGCGTCCCGATGATCCCTCAGGGCTCGCACTCCGGATGAGCCGCGTGAGAGTCATTCACAGCGACCAGCCGAAAATTCCCGGCACCTCGATGCACTTGCAGCAGACGGATCCCTGGCTTGCCTACGCGATCGGCCAATCGTATTTCGAAAGGGAGTGGACACTAAAAGACGGGCTGTTCCAGTTTGCGCAGACAGATCCGCTGGCCGAAGGCGCCGCGAATTCCTGTGGTATGTGCCATAACCTGCCCTTCCGTACCGCCGGGTACGGCGGGAACGTGGCCACGCCCGGGGCTTATGGCCGCAATATCCCTCATCTCTTTGGTATCGGCTTGGTTGAGGAGATCGGGATGCAAATCAGAAGTCAGATTCTCGCCGCCTACGACACCAACCACAACGGGTTCTTGGACGTTCCTTCGGAAGTCCGCGGAAAGCGGGCAGTGATTGAGGCCGCGCCTGGCGTAAAAGTAGATTTTGGTTCGCTGGAAGATCTCGAAGAAGACGGCTGGCCAGGGCTGAACGACGTTATCCGAGTAGTGATGGTCGATCGGCAGGGAAGGCCCCTAAGAGTGCGTCCGGACGGGAAGCCATACACGTTATTGGATCCGGAGGTAGCGGGATACGACCCGGTGGTTGCTGTAATAACCTCCTCTACCGTCGTAAACCAACAAGCCTCGATTCGGGCGTTCGCGGTTGGTGTGATTGGAGCGATCCTCGGACTACCCATTCGGGATCCGAGCGTTGCGGACGACGCTCGCGTCGGCCCAGAGAAAACCGCTTGGGTAGGTACATCGAATGCCGGCGCTTTGCAACTGCGCATTCCGGTGCCGCACAAACAGGGAACAGATCCTTGTCAATATGTAAGCGAGGGGGAGATCGATACGCTGGAGTGGTTTCTGCTGAACCATCCCCGTCCTGGCTTTGCGCGCCAGAATTCGGAGACACGTCGAGGGCAACAGCTCTTGCGTTCGTACGGCTGCACAAGTTGCCATATCCAGGATTGGGCGATTCAACCTGCAGACGACCGTCTTGGTTTACCAGGCGACCGGCGTTTCTTTGACTTCGATGTTTCGGCCGACAATCCGCGTGGCCGGTTGGAAGGCCAGCTGCGTATGCTGACCCGAGCGCAGCAGCTTCCCGATGGCACCCGTGTCGAAGTTCCTCGACGCGGTGGGTTCACGGTTCGCAACATTTATAGCGACCTGCGCTACCACGACCTTGGCGAGCGCTTTTACGAGTACCGGTCGGTCGGCGGCAAGATTCTTGTCACCAAGCGCTTTCGAACGGCGGCTCTATGGGGCGTCGGTTCCAGCGCTCCCTATGGCCACGACGGGCGCAGCGCCACTTTGGACGATGTGATTCGCAGACACGGTGGCGAAGCTGCGGGGTCGGCCCGCGCTTATGAAGAGGCGAGCGGGGCCAGTCGTAGCGCGGTGCTGGCGTTCTTGAAATCGCTTGTCTTGTACCAAACCGACATTGTTCCCGCGGACCTCGACGGCGACGGCAGAGACGACGATAGCTTTCGTGTGGACGGGCGCGAGGTAGGTCCCGAGCGCCTCCGACCCGAGTTTCTGTTTCGTGTTGCACCCCGTTACCGTGGCTGGGTCGACGGTCCCGACGGAGATCGCTATTTTTCGCTCGAGCTCTTAAACGCAAATGATGTGTATGGCCGGAATCTTGTCGCGTTACGAGATACCAGTGGGGCTGGGATCCCAGATATCGACCCGTGCCGCCCCTCAATCGCAGCCGTCCCCCGAAGGTCCGAGAGCGGGGGCCTGACTCAAATTCACCGGGATCAAATCCCTAAAGGAGAGGAACAATGAATAAGCAGAAGCGAGGCAGGATGACGATTCTTTTCCTGTCAATAGTCGGTTTGATGTTCTCGACTGGCTCGACCTGGGCACAGGACCGGAGCCCTAGCGACCAAGAACGTATCGCAGCGCTGTTAGCCGAAATGAAAACTGCCGATCTGGCAAGTCTCAAGCCTATTTCTGTTCAACCCTTCACGCTGCCGACCGCTAGTGTGGATGTAATGCGAGTGCGGCTAGAGGAAACCTACGACGTAAAGGGAATCGGAACCGATACCGTCCAGCTTTACGGGTGGATCGCCGTTACACACGACAATCCTCGCGCGGCCCAGGGCGAAACCGAAATCCGCTGGGGCACGGCCATCTCGCAAACCGAATTTGTCGGTATGGACCTGAACGGAGAAAGCAAGATCTTTGGCCCCGTGCATGTGGAACTAACCCCAGGCGTTCGGTCCATCGGCCAGGTGGGCAAACTAGATTTGTCTCTGGTCGACCAGGTACTGGTGAACATTGCCTATATGCCCTATCGGTCCGCTGGATACGGAAATGCGATCGCCAGCAGTTCTGAGCAAACCCGACAGTCTGCCCAACTGATGCCGGCTTCAGTCGCGACCGAAGAAAAGTCGGTAGGATCTGCGAAGGGCAGCAATGAGGCAGCGGTGAAACACACCTTGCTGGAAGTCCTAGAGGCGATCGGCGATAAGAATCCCGGAGGCATGTTGAAGCATTACTCGAAGAACACCGAGAACACGTTCTTCAACGGATCTCTAAAGTCCCCTGCTAAAGGCGGCGAGGAGTACATCAACGAGTTGGGCAGAATGTTTGCCAACGTCAAGTCAATCCGCGCAATTCCTGACGAGCAATCGATTCGCATCAAGGTGTCGGGGAATCTCGCCTCTGCATATCTCACTGGTCGCAATGAAGTCGTTGACAATGAGGGCAACCATGGGGCCTCTCCTTGGGCATGGACTGTGGAGCTTGAGAGGGAAAAGAGCGGGTGGACGATTACCCATGACCACCTCATGTTCACCGGTGCTGGCCAGTTAGCCACGGATGTGGGCAACATCAAGAATGCCGCGAAATGTTGCGCTGCCAATGCCGCAGTCAGCATCAACATGCCCCAGCTGAATCTCCACATGCAGACGGAACGTCCCGTCATGTGGTACTCCGAGGTGGAGACGATCCCGCCGGTCGGATATACAGCCTCGGTGAGTTTCACGCCAACCCCGCTCATGTCGGATGGACGCCACGCGGCTACCTTGACGAGCGGAGTCGTCAAATTCCGCGAGGTTGTGCGCAAAGTGCAATTGCAGGGCACACAGCCGGGCGAGCTGTTCGCGACCGATGATTCTGTTCGCCGTTGCAAGTCGGCTCGAGAGGGATCTCCAGTCGATGGAATCGTCTTCTGAATAATCAGGGCGGTATGGCGTCTTACGAAAGCTGTGATCGACGCGGCAGCGTTCCTGCTTGCCGTTAACCGGGTTGTTCCGGCTGAAGAGACTGCGCATGCCGCCCTGAACTAGCCTATGTTCCGGGTCAATGCCACCGGGGTATCTTCATCCTCCGGTTGTCAGCGGATGCACTGAAATATGGTGATTTGCGACGAGGTCACCGTCGAGATATGCGGAATTAGTACAGGAAGAGGGTATCGCTGTGCAACGCCCGCGTGTCGTGAATGATGAAGTCTTCCACCACAAAGGTGTAGATGTCCACTGATTGGATTCCTTGCAACGATCTGCGTCTTGCTGACCTTCGACAATATAGTGATCGTTCTAGCGCAATCGCTTCACGAATTCCAGATGAGCATCCAAATGAGCTACCGCCGGGGGAGTCACGGCAGTCCAAATTGTCGAGAAGTCGGCTTCTGGGAAGTCGGCGACGCGATCAATCAACGAGTAGATATCGGATCGGGGGAAATCGGAAGCTCTTCAGGTCTCAAACTGCGCGTTTCCGCTTGATGTGAAAGAGGCAAATGTGGGCAAGGTGGCCCGCGCGGTGTCAAATTCTCAACCCACAACCCAACCCACAAAATGCGATGTCTCATACGACTTCCGCGTACTTTGGCAGTCCCCGCGGTCTTGTAAGTTGTTGTAAAACCTATCCATGCAAAACTGTCACGCAGGAGGCCGGAGTTCGAGTCCCGTATCGCTCCCGCCATTCTTAGCCTTTCGACCCATGTTGATCCACGTCTTGCTGGTAAACAGGCGGCACGTTGTTCGAGGAATCCTTGCAGCCTCCGTTGAGCAAAACCTCGATAAACGGCCGCAGATTGGGAGGCACGTCATCGTTCGACGTTGGTGCACTAGCATCGGCGCGCTTCATAACTCCGCCGCCTGCCACGAGTTCTGTCTCTGTTGCCCGAGACTCAGGGGGAGAGGCGAAAGCATCGATCGCGATCCGCAAACGGGAATTGTGCAAATTTGTGATCGTCCGAAAAATGAATTGTTTGTCCGACCATAAGTCTTACCTCTCAGAATGCGATGAGTATGGGGCCGACTTTTCGCCCGGAATCCGGAACTGATCCCGGTCGGTTAACAGAAGCTGAGTTCTCATTACAAATTCTCGCTACAACGATCCGGATTACCGTCGACTAGCTGCACATCGCGTTCGAAAACAATGGCGTCTTTTGCAAGTAGATTGGCGCGACTCGCTAGGGCCCTCCGCAGATGTTGACATCTAAAGTTGTGATTGAGGACGAAATCGGTAAGCAATCGAAGTAAGGGAGAAAAGATCATGCAAGGAGCTGTTCTGTACGGGCCGCGCGACGTCCGTTTCGAGAAGCGCGAGACCCCGAAAATCATCCAGCCGACCGATGCCATCATCAGTATCTCGGCCGCGTGCGTTTGCGGATCTGACCTCTGGCCGTATCGCGGCATCGAGCCGATTGCTCAGCCAACCCCGATGGGCCACGAATACTGCGGCATTGTCGAGGAGGTCGGAAGCGCCGTCACATCGGTTAAGCCCGGTCAATTCGTGATCGGTTCATTTTTCGCGTCGGACAACATTTGTCCCACCTGTCAGATCGGATACCAATCGTCCTGCCAGCAGCTGGTCGGCGGAGCACAGGCTCCCCTGCTGTGTGTCCCACTCGCGGACGGCACCCTGGTCGCCACGTCCGATGTCCCCTCGGAAGACCTCATCCCGAGCCTGCTGACGTTATCAGATGTTATGGGCACCGGGTGGTTCGCCGCCGATGCTGCGAATGTTAAACCTGGCTCCACGGTTGTGGTGGTCGGTGACGGTGCGGTCGGATTGCTTGGCGTGCTCTCCGCGAAGCAAATGGGTGCAGAGCGGATTATTGCGATGAGCCGTCATGCGTCTCGCCAGAAGCTCGCACGCGAATTTGGTGCTACCGACATTGTGACTGAGCGAGGCGATGAAGGTGTTGCGCGCATCAAGGAACTGACAAAAGGAATCGGCGCCGATTCGGTCCTGGAGTGTGTTGGCACGCAGGAGTCGATGCTACAAGCGATCACGTCCACGCGTCCCGGCGGCTACATCGGTTACGTCGGCGTGCCGCACGGTGTTTCTCTCGACGGCGAGCAATTGTTCTTCTCTCACGTCCATCTGCACGGTGGACCAGCTCCGGTGCGCCGCTACCTGCCTGAATTGATCAAGCTGGTGCTGAATGGAAAAATCAATCCCGGCAAGGTTTTCGATTTGACTCTGCCTCTGGATCAGGTGGCAGAGGGCTACCGTGCAATGGACGAGCGACGCGCGATTAAGTCGCTTCTGCGCCCGAATGGAACGAACTGAGGGAATCAGAGATGAGCACAAGGTCCAACAACTCGACAGCTAGCAACCTGCTTTTCAGCACGCTCTTGTTGGCAGCGAGCGTAGTGGCTGTTGACGGAAGCAAAGCGAGCGAGAGGACAACGAACGTGAAAATCAGAATAAGCATTGGCGACAAGGTAGTCATTGCCACTGTGGCCGACAACGCAACGGCGCGGGACTTCGTTTCCGTTCTCCCTTTGAACGTGTCGATGAAAGATCTGTTCGGGCGCGAGAAGTACGGCGATTTGCCCAAAGCGCTTTCGGAAAACGGTCCCAGGAAGAACACGTACGAGGTCGGCGAAATCGCTTATTGGTCTCCGGATCACCAGTTCGCTGTCTACTACCACCAAGACGGTGAGTCGATACCGTCGCCCGGCGTAATACCCATTGCCAAAATTGACGGAGGGGTAGAAGCCTTCAACGTGCCGGGATCGGTGAAGGTGACCATTGCCGTGGCCAAGTGAGACACAACAGCTTGGCGGATTCCCAAGAAGCGGAACAAAAGATGCCGATGGATAGAATCAACGACGCGCGGTCGAAGGTAATTGCGCAACAAGCCCGATATCGTTTTGTTATGGACATGGAATGAAAGGCTAACCGTGCAATACAGAATCTTTGCTCGATCTGGATTGATGTAGCTGAAGGCTATCGTGCAATGGATGAACGCCCCACGACTACAGTTTTTCGTTGTATGTGAGGAGACGATTTATGGAGACTCAAATGAATGGAACTTTGACAGGAAGAGTGGCATTTGTTACAGGAGCGGGAGGCGGCATCGGCCGTGCGACTGCAATGGCATTTGCTCGCGAAGGAGCGAGCGTGGTGGTGGCTGACGTTTCCGAAAAGAATAACCAAGAATCGGCACGCATCATCGAGGAACAAGGGGGTCGGGCGCTCGCCGTCCGGTGCGACGTGACGCGGGCCGAGGACGTAAAGGCGGCTCTGGACAAAACCATCGAAGCCTTTGGGCGCTTGGATTTCGCCTTCAATAACGCAGGGATCGAGCCGAAGAAACCGGCTCCGACCGCGGACTACGACTTGGAGGAGTGGGACCGAATCATCGCCATCGACCTCCGCGGCATCTTCCTCTCCATGAAGTACGAAATCCCGCTCATGCTCAAGCACGGAGGCGGCGCGATCGTGAACACCTCCTCGGGTGCCGGCGTCATTGGCATCAAAGGCAGTCCAGCGTACACCGCCGCAAAACATGGCGTGATCGGCCTCACCAGGGCGGCTGCCCTTGACTACGCCGCGCAGAATATTCGCGTTAACGCCGTCTGCCCTGGCTATATCGATACACCAATGATGGATCGCTTCACCGGAGGTACCGCCGAAGGGCGGGCGAAGGTGATTTCGGAGGAGCCAATCGGGAGGATGGGAAAGCCCGAAGAGATTGCCAATGCCGTTCTGTGGCTCTGTTCGGATGCGTCACGCTTTGTCATTGGAAGTGCAATGGTCGTCGACGGTGGCCAAACGATTCAGTAGCTGCACAGGGCGGCTTCGAAAGGACGCACGAAAAGAGAGTAACAATTATGGAAATCAAAAGAGCTGGCTCACAACCTTCCGCGAAAGGCCCGTCTGACTGGTTCACGGGATCCGTTCGCATCGATCCACTTTTTCAGGCCCCCGATCCTGCGTTTGTTCAAGGGGCGAGCGTCACGTTTGAGCCGGGCGCACGAACTGCATGGCACCTTCATCCGCTCGGCCAGACGCTCATAGTTACTGCAGGCTATGGTTGGGTTCAGCGCGAAGGTGGCCCGATCGAGGATATCCGTCCTGGTGACGTGATCTGGTTCTCGCCGAACGAGAAGCACTGGCATGGCGTGACGCCGACAACTGGCGTGACGCACATCGCCATTCAAGAGAAGAAGGACGGCAAAGTGGTGGATTGGATGGAGCACGTCACCACCGAGCAATACCGAAAATAATGGGGCGAGCGAAACAAACCGAAAGTAGAGTTATGCTGTTACACAGGCTATGACGAACCGATTCCGAGTTTCGAGTACGCTACCGCGAAAGCTGGAAGAATTGGGTCTTTCGCCGAAGACCGTTCTGCGCCAAGCGGGTCTGCCAAGAGCCTTGTTCAACCTGGACAGGATCCTCGTCAGCACCGAGGAATTTTTCGCTCTGCACCGGGGAATAGCGGAAGCCAGCAACGATCCTGCGTTTGGCCTGAAGCTCGGGACCGAGGAGCGCGTCGAGCGCTATGACCCCGTCAAGCTCGCTGCGCTCTCCGCGCGGTCGTTCCGAGATGCGGTCGAGCGGTTGTCGCGCTATAAACAACTCACTTGTCCAGAGGAAATCCGTCTCGTCGAACGAGGCGATGAATGCGTGGTCCAGTTCGTCTGGCTTCTCGCCCATAAGCAAGAGCCTTCGTTGCTGGTAGACGTCTGCTTTGCATGGATTGTTGCTCTCGGTCAGCGAGGCACGGGACGACCCCTACATGCCAAGAGAGTCGAGTTTCAACGAGCACCCGCGCATCGAGAAATGTACGAGTCGCATTTCCGCTGCCCGGTAAAGTTCAAGGCCACGCAGAATGCACTGATATTCAGCAAGTCAGCTATAGAACTCCCCTTTGTCACTTACAACGCTGACTTGCTCGCGACTGTCGCGCCTCAGCTGGAGGCGGAACTCACAGAGCAACTCGCAGAGAAAACTTTTACCGAACAAGCAAAAGGTATTCTGAAACAGATGCTCGCCGGTCAGCATCCCGGAATACAGGATCTCGCAAGAGAGTTGCACCTGAGCACTCGGACCTTGCAGCGCCGCCTCACTGAGCAGGGAATTACCTTTCAACGTTTGTTGGATGCAGCCCGTCATGAACTGGCCCGTCACTACCTGCTCCACTCATCTCGGGAGTTGAATGAGACTGCCTATCTTTTAGGCTACGAAGACGCCAATTCTTTCTTCCGAGCTTTCCACCACTGGGAAGGGACGTCGCCTCGACAGTGGCGACTGCTCCAGAACGGGCAGCTCGCCGCACGGACGCGAGCGGGCGCAGCCTGAAAATGGCAAGCGTGTTAGGCCACTGAAGCGAATCAGCACCGACCAAGGCCCTTGTGAGCAGAAAACTGAAACAAGTTCTGGATGGTCGGCCAACCTTACCTTGGGATTGCTTCAGGTTGCCCGTGACCGTCAGCCTTCGCCCAAGAAACGTCGAAGCCGAGGTTAAAAGGCGGTAGCAAGAAATAGCCTAATCTTGCATTTCAACGGAAAATGCTCCTCGCAATGGCTGTCTCGTGGCAAAAACTCGCGGTACAAGGACGGTACAACTTAAACCTGTTTCTTGGCGTTCTCACTTGTTTCTTACAGGGCGTTGCAGAGCGACCGCTGCCTTGTAATTACAACGTGATACAGCGAATCAGCGCCCTTTCACGGCGGTAACACACTTGAGATCCCTTGGGCGAAGTTCGCGGCAAGACAAGAGTCCCACGTTGTGAAAGACAAGGTCGCTACCACCACGAAACGTCTTTTCAGCGGCCGCGTCCGCCCAGTTGCCGCCCAGACGCGCGTTCAAATGTCGGCCAACGCCATTAATTCCACAACTTGGGTCAATCTTATGAAGGGCGCGCGCCTCCGAATCATGCTGCGGAGCTCCGGGCTGCTTTCGCGGAACCACTTCGGAGATCCGTTGGTCTCGCTCCACCATCGGACACTTTTTTCTCAGCGCCTCGCCCATCTACTCCCGTAGACGAAAGAGCGAGAGGAATAGTTTAGGGGGCTAGGCAGGAAAAAATCTCAGAGGGGTGCTTCGCCCACGCTAAAGTCAATAGCATGAGAAAGGGAGTGTATGCGTTTTTGTATGCGGTCGCTGCAACCTCGGGTTGTTTTCGGCTAACTGGGGTTAGTCAGGGCTAGGCGTAAGTGGCAGATTTACCTGCTACTTGATTCATTCCGCAGAAGTTACTGAAAACACATAATTTAGGGATTTCGATGGTGTGTCTGCCAGTTCCACCACTTCCGCTTTAAAAACAATATTTTGCAGACCGTTTGAGGGAACACCGAAGTCTGCATGACCCGCGCCGAAAGCCCCAAATTCAACACTGTCCAGCATCGTGCGTCCTAAGTCTTTATACACGGTCAAACGAGGGGGTTCAAGTTCGCCGATAGCTAGGGGCTCGAAGGGCAGACCTAGCATTTGCGTGGCGTCCGCGATGCGTTTATGGTGAGATGCGCTGTTCGGACTCCTTCCATCTATGGATGCTCGTGTCTTCTTCTGGTCGCTCACGTCCGCGCTCGCCGGATTCCTTTTCGGTTTTGACACGGTCGTCATCTCCGGCGCGGAAAAAACAATTCAGTCGCTTTGGGGGCTCAGTCCCGGACTCCACGGCATTGCCATGGCTTCCGCCCTCTACGGCACCGTCGTCGGTTCGCTCATCGGCGGCTGGCCTGCTGACCGATTCGGACGCAAAGCCACACTGCTATGGATCGGCGTCCTTTACTTTGTCGGTGCAGTCGGGTCGGGCTTGGCGACAAATGTTTCTCTTTTCATCACTGCGCGTGTCATCGGAGGTCTGGGCATCGGCATCTCCACCGTAGTAGCTCCGCTTTACATCTCGGAAATTGCGCCGCCCAAATACCGTGGACGACTTGCTGGCATGTTTCAGTTCAACATTGTTTTTGGCATCCTGATCGCCTTCGTGTCCAATGCGCTGCTCGCGGGCATCGGCGAGAATGCCTGGCGCTGGATGCTTGGTGTCGCCGCGTTCCCCTCACTCCTCTACGCCGCGCTGTGCTTCGGTCTTCCCGAAAGCCCGCGCTGGCTTCTGGGCAGGAAGGGCGATCGCGCGGGCGGTTTGGAGGTCCTGCAACGCATCGAACCTGATGCCTCGAAAGCCGAGATCGAAGCCGAGGCGGACGAGATTATGGCTGCGTCCTCGGAAAGAGCATCGTCGTCGCATTTCTGGACGCGTCGCCTTAGCAAACCGATTCTGCTCGCCATCCTGATTGCATTTTTCAACCAACTCTCCGGCATCAACGCGATTCTCTATTTTGCGCCGCGCATATTTGAACTTACCGGGCTGGGTGCGAAAGCAGCGCTGCTCCAATCAATCGGCATTGGCGTCACCAATCTAGTCTTCACCTTTGTCGGCCTCTGGCTCATTGACAGGCTGGGCCGTCGCACGCTTCTCTTTATCGGCTCTTTCGGCTACATCGCTTCGCTCGGTCTAGTTGCATGGGCTTTTTTCACGGAGCATTACAGCATAGTGCCGGTTTGCATTTTCGCCTTCATCGCCGCGCACGCCATCGGTCAAGGCGCGGTTATCTGGGTTTTCATCTCCGAGATATTTCCCAACCGTCATCGCGCCGAAGGTCAGGCCCTAGGCAGCTTCACCCACTGGATCTTCGCCGCCTTGCTTACGACTTTCTTCCCAAAGATGGTCTCCGCCCTTCCGCCTGGCTATGTCTTCTCGTTCTTCGCCGGCATGATGGTTCTGCAACTTATTTGGGTGAAGACAGTGGTTCCAGAGACGAAGGGCGTGCCGCTGGAGCAAATCCAGAAACAACTGGGCATCGAATAAGTTGCCATGAACTCTAACATCATCGGCGTGGGAGAAGTGCTGTGGGACTTGCTTCTCACCGGACCACAGTTGGGAGGAGCCCCCGCGAACTTCGCCTATCACGCGCACGCGCTGGGCGCGCACGCTCAGGTCATCACGCGCGTGGGGAAGGATGACCACGGGCGCGAAGTCATTCGCCGCTTTCACGAGATGGGCCTGCCGGAAACCACCGTACAAATTGATGAAACCGCGCCCACGGGGACTGCGAAGGTCGAACTCTCCGGCGATGGGCTCGCCCATTTCACCATCCAGGAAAATGTGGCGTGGGACCATATTGCTGTAACAACGGAGGCTCTTGGCGCCGCCAGCGAGGCGCACGCAATCTCCTTCGGAAGTCTGGCCCAGCGTAGCGAACCTTCGCGCAATACAATTCAGCAATTGGTCGCAGCGACACCGCCAGACGCGCTACGCGTCTTTGACATCAATCTTCGCCAACAGTTCTATTCGCGTGATGTGATTGAACAGTCGCTCCAGCTGGCAAACGTGCTCAAGTTGAATGATGACGAACTGCCGACACTGGCAGCGATGTTTAACCTCACCAGCTCGGGTGAGGATCATATCGAACGGCTGGCGCAAATGTTCGGCTTGCGAGTCGTCGCATTAACTCGTGGAGCGAACGGTAGCCTGCTCTATCAAAAGGACAAGGACGAGGTACGGTGGTCCGATTGTCCCTCTCGCCCAGTGAAGGTCGTCGACACCGTGGGTGCCGGTGACTCGTTCACCGCCGCGCTTGTTCTGGGACTGCTGCGGAAAATGGACCTGGACGAAATCAATACCATCGCCAACGAAGTGGCGCGATATGTTTGCTCGCAATCGGGTGCAACGCCATCTATGCCAGTAGAATTTGCGCAAAGGTTTTCGACCCGAGCAGGACAGTGACCACAGCCGATCACGTCCGAATCACCGCCTCCGCCCTCAAGCACTGGGCCATCGCTCAGTTGCAGGACTCGATCGCCGTCGGCCTCCTCTGGCTGCTCGGTTTGTGGATCATTGGCGTCCCGTGGGCTCCGCTGTGGGCCGTACTGGCCGCAGTGTTGCAGATCATCCCGCACTTCGGGCCCATCCTCGGATTGCTCGGCCCGGTCCTGTCCGCCGCTCTACGTTGGCAAGACTGGCAGCATCCGCTCTACGTGCTCATTCTTTATGCAGCGATCGTCGTGGTGGATGGCTTCCTGCTTCAGCCCTACATCATGCGCCGCGTTGCGCGAGTGCCTATGTGGGCGTCGATTCTCGTCCCAATTGTTCTCGGCTTTGTGATCCCATTCTGGGGATTCCTGCTCGCGCCTCCGCTGCTGGCAGTCATCTACGCCTTCAAAGCGAAACGGATCACGCCGTAGTGGAGCGCCGCCAGGGTTGTGTAGCGCGGGCGCCTTCGCCCGCGGCCTTTGAGTTGTTCTCGGAGAAGAGGGAATGGTCGAGATCGAATCGCACTGGACAGCAACCAGACGCGAGAACCAGGGAAGTTCGCAAACCCTCTTAGATGTGTGAAGAGGGTTTTTTATTTGGGCGGAGAAAGTTGCCTCGGAGGGTTTCCGAATTTGTGCGAGTTTTACTCCATTTT
>Ga0193751_1000630_pt1 | contig 25974 bp, 27 predicted proteins | sample L1c2metaG_FD_143050 | JGI IMG/M metagenome (GOLD analysis project Ga0193751, IMG submission 143050) | Soil microbial communities from a riparian zone of the East river system, Colorado, United States - L1c2 | ecosystem: Environmental > Terrestrial > Soil > Riparian zone | place: USA: East River... | reverse complement strand
TCCTCGAGGCGCTGGGCGTCGTTGCGTCGTTCGCGCTCATCCTCGGCGGATCGTTCATCACGACCACGGCGGCGTCGCCAATCGGCCTCGGCTCCGCGGCGTGGACCGTCCTGCAGGTGGTTCGGTGGCCGCTTGTCTTCGTCCTGCTCACGTTTGCGGTCGCGCTGCTCTACCGCTACGGTCCCAACGTCATCGTGCCGTGGCGCTGGATCCTGGTCGGCAGCGCGTTCTTCGCCGCGGGCTGGCTCATCGCGACCGCGGTGCTCGGCGTCTACACCCAGGAGCTCGGGGCGTTCGGCGCGTCGTATGGGGCGATCACCGGGGTCATCGTGATCATGCTCTGGTTCTATGCGACGTCGGCGATGCTGATCCTCGGCGCCGAGCTGACGGCAACCCTCGCCCGCGAGCACTCACCCGACCAGATTCGAAGCCGGCGCGAGGAGGACCGCGCGGCCGGGGCGGTCAGGCGAGCAAGCCATGCCGCGAAGGCGCCCGCATCGGCGGTCAAGCACGCGGGCGATTGAGCCCTCCGAGGCCCTGCAACCCCACTGCAACCCGAGCCCGTCGATGGAAAGGCCCGTCTCATGACGTGGCTGTTACGGTTCGAGGCTCCCATGCAACACGGATTGGAGGTTCACCGTGGCCGAGATGATCGTGACCAGCATCACCCCTTGCCTCTGGTTCGACCGCGACGCCCTCCCCGCGGCCGAGTTCTACACGTCCGTGTTCCCGAACAGCCGGATCGACAAGGTCGACCGAGCGCCGGCCGACTACCCGAACGGCCGCGAGGGCGACGTCCTGACCGTTGCCTACACGCTTGATGGCGCGCCATTTGTCGGCCTGAACGGCGGCCCCGAGTTCAAGTTCAGCGAGGCCGTGTCGTTCATCGTCGAGTGCGCCGGTCAGGAGGAGGTCGATCGCTACTGGACGGCCCTCACCGAGGAAGGTGGCGAGCCGGGCCAGTGCGGCTGGCTCCGCGACCGCTTCGGACTCTCGTGGCAGGTCGTGCCCCGGCAGCTCAACGAAATGCTCGAGGCCTCCGATCGCGATGCCGCCCGGCGGGCCATGGAAGCGATGCTCGCGATGGGCAAGATCGAGATCGCCGCGCTCGAGCGGGCCTTCGACGGAGCGACCGTCGGCGCGGGCGCTCCGTAGCGACCGGCGCGGGCGGCAGCTCGCTACCGGATCCGCTTCTCCAGTAGGGCCTAGAGGCGCTCGCCCGCCTCGATCCGGATCGGAAGGCGATTCTCGGCCGGCGTCAGCGGGCACGAGTACTTCGGGTCGTACACGCAGAGCGGGTGATAGGCCAGGTTGAAGTCGAGCGCGTAGGTCCCGTCGTCATCCTGGTCGAGGTCGAGGTAGCGGCCGGCACCGTACGTGTCGGTGCCGGTGGTGGCGTCCATGAACGGCACGAACAGGGCGCCGGACGCGAGTGAATCGAACGTGTAAGCAGTCAGCCGCTGCGCGACGCCGTTGACCGTGAAGCTGAAGCTGCCCGCCCGAACGTACGGCCGGGTCTCCCCGTCGGTCGTCTCGATCTGGAAGCTCGCGGGCTCGTTCCCGGCGTACGGCTCGAGCGTCAGGCCCTCGAAGCGCAGCGACTCGTCGACCGGGAAGTAGGGGAGGCCTAGGAAGCCGAGGCGGTTCTCCTCGGGGATGGGGCTGTCGAGGGCGGTCCGAAAGGCGTCGTCCTTGTCGGCCCGCCACGCCTGGATGGCGTCCGGGTAGGGCACGTGCTCGTGCTCATGGCCTTCGTTGTCGTGGTGACCCTCATGCTCCCGGTGGTCGTGCTCGTGGTGGGGATGCTCATCTGCCATCCATGCAGGGTAGCGATCTCGTCGGCGGGCGCCGGCGGCAGCCGGCGGCGGGCGCCGGCGTCAGCGGCGCTCGCCCCTAGACTCTGCCCGTGGCGCACACGCGGCCGGACCTTCGAACACTGCTGCGGATCGACCCGGGCTCGCGGGTGAGCCTCGGAGCGATCGACCCCAACGAGACCCACGGCTACGACAAGGGCTCGGCGGCGAGCATCGCGGCGGCAGACGTGGACCGCCTCACGGCGATCCAGGACGTCATCTGGGCCGAGCATCGCCACCGGGTCCTCATCGTCCTGCAGGGCATCGACGCCTCCGGCAAGGACGGCACGATCCGCCACGTCCTGAGCGCGTTCAATCCGCTCGGCTGCCGGGCCGTCGGATTCGGCATCCCGACGCCGCGGGAGCTGGCCCACGATTACCTGTGGCGCATTCACGCCGAGGTGCCAGGCGATGGCGAGATCGTCGTCTTCAACCGCTCCCAGTACGAGAGCGTCCTGGTCGAACGCGTCCAGGGCCTCGTGCCCGAGGCGGTCTGGTCGCGTCGGTACGACGAGATCAACGACTTCGAGCGGCTCCTCGCCGATGAGGGCACGACGATCCTCAAGTTCTTCCTCCACATCGACGAGGCCGAGCAGCTCGCCCGGTTCAGGGCCCGCCTCGTGGATCCGACGAAGCGCTGGAAGTTCAACCCGGGCGACCTCGACGATCGCAAGCTCTGGCCTCAGTACGAGGCGGCCTTCGAGGACGCGCTGTCCCACTGCTCGACCGACGTCGCGCCGTGGTACCTGATCCCGGCCAACCGCAAATGGTTCCGCGATCTTGCGGTCGGCGAGATCGTGGCTGGGGCGCTGGAGGGCCTGCGGCCGGTCTACCCGCCGCGGCCCGATCTGCCCGCACCGAGCGCGATCGGCTAGCCCAGCAGCATCGCCGCGCTCGTATCGAACGGGTGGTCGGAACCGCCGAAACCTGCTAGTGTCGGGCTCTAGGTGCGGTATGGGCGCTCCGGTCAGCGCCCAGGTTGACCTCAACCACCCCCATTTGACCTCTACGCAAACGCCCTGACCGGTCCCAGCTGCAGGTAGCAGCGGGCGGGCCGTCGTTCAGGAGCGCCTACTTCATGTCATTCGACAGCCTCGGGCTGACGCCCGAGCTCCTCCGTGCCGTGGCGGCCGAGGGCTACATCGAGCCCACGCCGGTCCAGGCCGAAACCATCCCATTCGTCCTCGACGGCCGCGACGTCCTCGCGGGTGCCCAGACCGGCACCGGCAAGACCGCCGCCTTCGTCTTGCCCATCCTTCAGCTGCTCAACGCGACGCGGCCCCGGGCCCGTCATCCCATCGGCCCCCGCCCCAAGGGCGCCACCGGCCTCCCGATCCGCTGCCTGGTCCTCACCCCGACCCGCGAGCTCGCGCTCCAGGTCGAGGAGTTCGTCAAGACCTACGGCAGGAGCCAGCCCATCCGCTCGACCACGATCTATGGCGGCGTCGGCTATGACGCCCAGATCAAGGCGGTCCAGGGCGGCCCCGAGATCGTCGTCGCGACGCCCGGGCGCCTGCTCGACATCGCCGGCCAGGGCAAGATCGACCTCCACACCGTCGAGATCCTCGTCCTCGACGAGGCCGACCGGATGCTGGACATGGGCTTCATCCGCGACATCCGCCGGATCATCGCCCTGCTGCCGCCGCGCCGCCAGAACCTGATGTTCTCGGCGACGTTCTCGGACGACGTCCGTGAGCTCGCGGCAACCTTCCTCCGCGATCCGGCCTACGTCCAGATCGCCCGACGCAATGCCCCGGTCGACCTCGTCCGCCAGGTCGTCTACCCGGTCGATCGAGCCCGCAAGCGCGAGCTCCTGAGCTGGCTCGTGCGAAGCGGCCGGATCGACCGCGCGCTGGTCTTCACGCGCACCAAGCACGGCGCGAACCGCCTCGCCGAGCAGCTCGACGACGACGGCATCGATGCCGCCGCGATCCACGGCAACAAGAGCCAGGGCCAGCGGATCAAGGCCCTCGACGACTTCAAGGAGGGCCGCGTCGAGGTCCTCGTCGCGACCGAGGTCGCCGCGCGCGGCCTCGACATCGACGGCCTGCCGCACGTCGTTAATTACGAGCTGCCGACCGTCGCCGAGGACTACATCCACCGGATCGGCCGGACCGGCCGTGCCGGCCTCGAGGGCGACGCGATCTCGCTGGTGTGCGTCGATGAGGCCGATCTCCTCGCGGACATCGAGAACCTCCTCCGCAAGCCGATCCCGCGGGAAGTGGTGCCCGGCTTCGAGCCGGATCGGCGGCTCCGCGCCGAGCCGATCCGCGAGATTCGTCGCGGCGGCGCTCGACCCGGTGGCGGCTTCGGTCGTCCCAGCGGTCCTCGTCCGGCGCCTGCCCATCGATCGGCCTCGCCAGGGCGACAGGGTGGCGGCGGCTATCCGCGTCCGGCGCTCGCACCGGCGCAGGGCCACGGCAATCGACCGCCGTACGCACGGCCACAGGTCGGCGCGCGGCCGCAGGGCGCCATGCGACCCCAGAACGGGGCGCGCCCCCAGGGACAGCCCCGGCCCGCCGGTCAGGGCAACGGCAAGGGCTCGGGCCGGCCGTTCACCGCGATGCCGGGCGAGCGCTTCGCCCGAGGCGCCTCGATCGAATAGCGCTCAGGCCCCAGGTCGACCGGAGCTCAACAGCCCTCGGTCGCGCGGGGCTCAGACCTCGGTCGGGCCGGGTGCGGTTTCCGGAGCGGGGCTCTCGGCCTTCGCCGCCGCATCGACCTTCGCGGCCGGGACGAGGTCCACGGTCCGAACCCGGCGGGTTCGCCCAGCCTCCGTCCGGACCACCGCGGCGGGAATGACCCCGCCGACGACCGATTCGACGATCGCGAACTCGCCGGCATAGAGCCCGCTCGTGATCTGGACTCGACCACCCTGGCGAATGCCGGCGCGGCCGGTCATCGCGTTGAGATTGATCGAGACGATCCGGCTGGCCGCCGCCGCGGCGCGGGGATCGAGCGCCGCCGAGGGATCGCTTCGTGTTGCGGTCTTGGCGGGCGGGTAGACGACCTTGCGACGCCGCACGGCCTAGCGTCCCCGCCGAGGTCGGGCGTCGGCCTTCGGGGGCTTGGGCTCGTGGCCGGGGCGTGGCGGTCGGGGGGCGGTCCCGGGGGCCATATCCGGCGGTGGGGGAAGGGGTCCACGCTCCTTGGCGGCGCGAACCTGGGCGGCGAAGCTGGCCGCCACGTCCGAGGGCAGGCTGCCCTGCCAGGCCTGGGCGATCTGCGCGACGCGCTCGGCCTCGCTGGCGCGCCTGCGGCGCTCGAATTCGGAATGTTTCGTCATTGGCCCTCGCTTGCGACCGGTTGTTGAAGCTCGACCATAGCAGACGAGACCTGGAGGCCCGTCGCAGTGACCTTGGTCCGCAGTCGCTGGTGAAGGCCGGTAGGATCGCCCGATGCCGAGCCTCGCCTACCCATCGCCGCCCACGTCGGACCAGGTCGACGACTACCACGGCACGCCGATCCGCGATCCGTACCGACCGCTGGAAGACCCGCAGGCGCCGCCGTCACGAGCGTGGATCCACGCCGAGAACGCCCTGACGGAATCGATCCTCGAGAACGTCCCCCAGCGCGCCGAGATCCGCGCCCGGCTGGCCGAGCTGTGGCGCTATCCGCGGGCGAGTGCGCCATGGCGGCGCGGCGACCGCTGGTTCCAGCTGCGCAACTCCGGTGTCGAGGATCAGGACGTGCTGTGGACGTCGGCCGAGCCGGGCGGGGAGGGGAGCGTCGTCCTCGACCCCAACCGGATCAGCGCGACGGGCACGACGGCGATCTCGTCCGTGGCCGTCAGCGAGAGCGGCGAGCTGGTCGCCTGTGGGCTCAGCGACGCGGGCTCGGACTGGCAGACCTGGACCGTCTACCGCGCCGCCACCGGCGAGGAGCTGCGGGACGAGATCCCGTGGAGCAAGTTCAGCGGGGCCGCCTGGACCCACGACGATGCCGGGTTCTTCTACTGCCGGTTCCCAACACCCGTCGGGGAGGGGACCTTCGACGCACCGAACCGGAACATGGAGCTGCGCTACCACCGGATCGGTGCGGACCCGAGTGAGGACCGGCTCGTGTTCGCCACGCCCGACCAGCCCGATTGGGGCTTCCTCGCCGAAGTGTCCGAGGATGGCACGCTGCTGGTCGTCACGGTCTGGCGCGGGACGGATCCGGAGACCCGGATCTACGTCGCCGACCTCTCGGCGGGTGTCGAGGCGGCCGAGGTCCGACCGCTGCTCGATGCCGCCGATGCGTTCTACTGGCAGATCGCGACGATCGGCCGCACGGTCTACCTCAAGAGCGATCTCGGTGCCCCGCTCGGCCGCGTCATCGCCGTCGACGTCGACGACCCCGGGAGCATCCGCGAGATCGTTCCCGAGGGCGACGGCGCGCTCGAGCAGGCCCAGCTCGTCGGCAACCGCCTTGCCGCGGTCACCCTCCGCGACGCCCACTCACGCCTCTCGATCTTCGAGCTCGACGGCACGCCGGTCGGCGAGGTCGCGCTGCCGGCGCTCGGCACGATCGAGGCGATGGAGGGCCGGCCCGAGGACCAGGAGCTCTTCCTGACCTTTATGACGTTCGCCTCGTCCCGTACCGTCCTCGGGGTCGCCATGGCGGAAGGCAGCGTCCGCGAGATCGGCCGGCCGGACCTGCCGTGGGACCCGGACGCCTACGTGACGGAGCAGGTCTTCGTGACCTCCGACGACGGTACCCAGGTTCCGCTGTTCCTGACCCACCGGCGCGACGTCATTCCCAGCGGGGATGTCCGGACGCTCCTCTACGGCTACGGCGGCTTCCAGGTCGCCATCGGCCCCCTGTTCAAGCCCGAGTTCCTGGCCTGGATGGAGCGCGGCGGGCTGCTGGCCGTCGCCTCGCTCCGCGGCGGCTACGAGTACGGCAAGGCTTGGCACGATGCCGGCCGGCTGGCAAACAAGCAGAACGTCTTTGACGATTTCGCGGCGGCGGCGCGATGGCTCGCCGCGTCCGGCTGGACAGGGCGCGAGCGCATCGGCATCACCGGTCGGTCGAATGGCGGCTTGCTCGTCGGCGCCAGCATCACGCAGCACCCCGAGCTGTTCGGCGCCGCGATCGCCGAGGTCGGGGTCATGGACATGCTGCGGTTCCACCAGTTCACGATCGGCTGGGGCTGGACCAGCGACTACGGCTCGGCCGACGACCCGGAGCAATTCAGGACGCTGCTCCGCTACTCGCCACTCCACAACTGCCGGGCCTGCCCCTATCCCGCGACGCTGATCACGACCGGCGACCACGACGATCGGGTCGTTCCAGCCCACTCCCTGAAGTTCGCGGCCACGCTCCAGGCGGCCCAGACCGGCGACGCCCCGATCCTGCTGCGCACCGACACCGATGCCGGCCACGGCGTGGGCAAGCCCATCAGCAAGCTGGTCGACGAGCGCGCCGACGTCCTGACGTTCCTCGAGATGGCACTCGGCTGAGGAGGCACCAGACCATGGTCGACGCCGTCGCAACGCTCACGCCGGAACACGTCGCCGGGTTCCGCGGCCGGTTCGGCGGTGAGATCGTCGGACCGGACGATGACGGCTACGACAGCGCGCGGCGTCTCTGGAACGCGGTCCACGATCGTCGTCCGGCGCTGATCGCCCGGCCGCGCAACGCCGCCGAGGTCGCGACCGCGATCCGCTTCGGCCGGGAGCGGGACCTCGAGATCGCCGTTCGCGCCGGCGGTCATAGCGCCGCGGGCCACTCATGCACCGATGGCGGCCTCGTCATCGACCTCGCCGCGCTGCGGGGCGTGACCGTCGACCTGGACCGCCGCACGGCGCGGGCGAATGGTGGGGCGCTCCTGAGCGAGCTCGATGTCGCCGCGCAGGCGCACGGCCTCGTCTGCCCGGTCGGCGTCGTCGGCCACACCGGCGTGGCCGGGCTGACGCTCGGTGGCGGGATGGGCCGGCTGCAACGCCACTTCGGCCTCACGATCTACGACGTCCGGGCCGCCGAGCTGGTCACCGCCGACGGGCGGCAGGTGCGAGCGAGCGAAACCGAGGAGCCCGACCTCTTCTGGGGCATCAGAGGAGCCGGCGCCAACTTCGGCGTGGTCACGGCGCTCGAGTTCGACCTCCAGCCATTCGGCGGCACGCTCCACCGAGGCCTCCAGATCCACGACGCCTCACGCGTCCACGAGGTCTGGGCGGCCCTCCGGGAGTTTGCCCCCAGCGCGCCCGATCCGGTGGCCATGATCTTCGGCGTCGGCCGCGCCGAGCCTGCGGCGGACTATCCGGATTCGGTCGCGGGCCGGCCGATCGTCTTCCTCTCCTACAACCACAGCGGCGACGCCGCCGACGTCGAGCGCGACGTCGCGGGCCTCGTCGCGGGGCTCGCTGCCGACGCCACCCCCGTCATGGCCACATCGGGCGCCCAGGCCTATCTCGCGGTCCAGGGCGCGAACGATGACGCGATGGGCTGGGGCCACCGGTCGTACATCAAGGGCGCCTACGCGAACGACCTTCGCCCGGAGACCCTCGATGCCCTGGTCGAGCACGCGGCGTCGGCGCCGGGCGAGGCGTCGTTCTCGGTCACCGTGCTGGGCGGGGCGATCTGCCGGGTGGCCGACGATCAGATGGCCTTCACCGGCCGCGACGCCGCCTTCGAGATGAGCGCCGACGCCGGCTGGGACGACCCCGCGGGCGACGAGGTGAATCGCGGCTGGGTTCAGCGAGCGATGGCGATCGCCGAGCCGGACGCCGTCACCGGCCGCTACGTCAACGAGATCGCCGAGTCGGGGCCGGAGGAGACCCGGGCGATCTACGGCGACGCCAAGATGGACCGTCTCCGGGCGCTCAAGCGGGCCTGGGATCCGGATAACCTCTTCCACCTGAACCACAACGTCGCGCCATGACGACGTTCCCGGCGCCGGACACCGCCCTGACCCACATCCTGGTCGTCTCGGATCCCGGCCGGTCGCGAGCCTGGTACACCGACGTCCTCGGCGCGACGATCTACCGCGAGTACGGCAGCTCGATCGTGCTGAGCTTCGGCGGGGCGTGGCTCCTGCTGGTCGAGGCTGGGGGACCGACCGACGACAAGCCCACCGTCACCCTCGCGCCGCCACCTGACCCGAACGTGCGCGACAACCTGTTCACGATCCGCGTGGACGACTGCCGCGCGACGTACGAGCTCGTGCATGCGCGCGGCGGGACGTTCCTGACGCCGCCGGTCGATCACGGGAGCGAGACGCGCTGCTTCCTCCGCGATCCGGACGGCCACCTGTTCGAGCTCAGCGAATACCGCTCCGGCTAGCGCTCACCAACCTGGAGGAGTCGGACCCTCCCGGCGGTGCCGTCGATCTCGATGATCTGGCCGTCCGCGATCCGCAGGGTCGCACCGGCGACCCCGACGACGGCCGGGAGGCCGAACTCGCGAGCCACGACGGCAGCGTGGGCGAGGATGCCGCCGGTGTTGGTGACGAGCCCGGCGGCGATGGCGAACACGGGGACCCACGACGGATTCGTCGCCGGGCAGACGATGATGTCGCCCGGGCCGATCCGATCGAAGTCGGCGGGCGCCAGCGTCACTCGGGCCGGCCCTCGGATCACCCCAGCTGAGGCGCCGATTCCCCGGAGCTCCTGGGTCACCGCCGACGAAGCCACCTGCGACGCGGGCTCGGAGCGCGCCTCGGCTGCCGACTCGTGTTCGCCGTCGACGCGGCCGATCGCCCGAGGCGCCGTGACGGTCTTCTGGCGCTCGTACTCGGCCCGACGCTTTGCGACGATCTCCGCCATCGGCCGCGGCTCCGCGATCAGCGCGGTGATCTCGTCGCGATAGAGATACAGGACGTCCTCGGGTTCGGCGATCGTGTGGTCCCGAGCGAGCCGCCCGCCGACGCGCATGGCGAGCGATCGCAGTCGGGCCTGGCTCATCCGATCGATCCAGTAGTTGTGCGTCTCCGTCAGCGGACCGACCTCACGAGCGAGCGCGAGCACCCGCTCGAACTCGGCCAACTCGACCGGCCGATCTGCGAGCTGGCGCATCGCGTCCGCGGCCAGCTCGTGGGCTTCCAGGCGCAGCCGCCAGCGGCGCTCGGCGGCGGGTTCCGGTGGATGGACGAGCCGCCTGGCGAGCTCTGCGAGCAGCCCGCTCGGGTCCTCGGCCCACGACGCCTCCGAGAAGTCGCTGAACGTCTGCCCCAGGTGGCCGTGCGCCTTCAGGAACTCGTTCACGAGGCCGACGAACGCTCGCCCTTCCCGGAACCCCGCCAGCTCCTCCAGCGAGGGCACCGGATCCTGCCGAAGACGTCCGGCGATCGCCGGAGACGCGGCCGCCGCATGGGCGAGGTGCTCCAGGCCCAGGTCCACCTCGTGGAGCACGTCGACGCGGCCCTGGATCAATCGATAGCCCGTGCCCTTGGGCGCCGCCGGCATGATCGACGCGTAGAGGTCCGCCAGGTCCTCGGAGATCCGGTAGGCCCCGCGAATGATGATGAAATGGATCACCCACGCCCGCGCCAGACCACGCCATGCCTCGAGCCAGCCGTCGACGAGCGCGGCCGGCGCCAGCTTGTCGACGTCGAACTGCTCCATCTGGTCGTAGATCGCGAGCAGCTCCGGCAGCGCCGCCGACCAGTAGGCCGGCGTCTCCGCGGCGAAGTCCCGAAATCGTGGGCGCATGGAGGCGAGGAGCGCGGGGACCTGATCGTCCGGTACCCCGTAGATCGGCGCGACGTACACGTAGCCGTTCATGGCGATGACGCGGGTCACCATCGGCACGTCGAAGTACGCGAAGCCGCCCGAGAGTCCCTCGCCATTCGTCACGATGGTGAAGTCGATCGTCAACGGCGCGACGGCGAACGGGAGGTGCATCTCGTCCCGCTCCCAGGCGAGGTCGGCGTCGCCCGGGTCCGCCCACTCGATCGGGAAGTCGCCCGATGGAGCCGGCGACCACCCAGGTCGAGCCCCGAACTGCGCTTCGTTCCGGAAGGTTGGTCGCATCCGGCGCAGCCTATCGTTCCCGGCGGGCCGCAGCCTGATGACGGATCCGGCATGACTTCGGCGGGGGGCGGTGGCACGCTCGCCACGAGCGTTGCCCCACCCGAAGCACGAAGAGGCCATCCGATGTCGATCGAACAGCTCGTCCTCCTTGCGGTCGTGGCGATGGCCGCGCTCGCGACCCTCCGGCTGGCCCGCGTGCGCGCCGGCCGGACGCCGCTGCCTGAAGGCCGCGGCCGGCGGCTGTTCCTGATCGGGTTCGTCGTCGTGCCGCCGCTCGCGCTCGGCGCCGTCACGCAGGCGGCGGGGTCCGGCAGCCTCCTGGCTGGGCTCGGCTCGTTGCCGGCCTACGTGGCGATCCTCGCGGTCGTCGTCATCGTCATGTGGGTTGCGGCGCTCATCATCGCCCGGCTCACGACCGATCGATGGGGTCAGCTCGCCCGACTCGCGCTCGTCGGCGGGGAAGCGGACCCGGTCGACAGGCGCGACACGCCGATCACCGTGGGCCTCTCCCAGAGCGTCGGCCTCGTGACGAAGGCCAACGCGGCATTCCCGCGCGGACCGGGGTTCGCCGGCCAGATCGAGCGCACCAGCTTCCGCGCGGACTGGGACGTGCTCGACGGCGCGACCCGGAAGCTCGAGGGCCAGATCGCGGAGGACCATCGCCTGGGCCTCGGCGTCGCCGCCGCCGCGACCTCCCTCGCGGAGGACGCCCGGAGCCGGCTCGACACGCTCCGGCGCTTTGCCACCGATCACGGCCAGGGCTGGGCGACTGCAGCGGCGGGCGCGACCGCCGCATAATCGCGGCGATGGATGAAGAGGTCGTTCGAGAGCACGCCCGGGCGATGGGCGACGCGCTCGTCGCGGGTGATGTCGATCGCGCGATCTCGGACTTCAGTGACGAGCTCCGGCGGAACGTCGGCGAGGTCCTGAGCCTCCTGCCGTTGCCCGCCACGGCCGCCGAGATCGAATCGGTCGAGCGTGGCGGCTCGGGATTCATCGTGATCCTGCACCTCGTCGGTGAGTCCTCCGAAGACCGCATCCAGACACGCTGGAAGGATCGCGACGACCAGCCGACGGTCGTCGAGGTCAGCCACCTGAGCCGGACCGAGCGCGCCGCCGAGGAGGCACCTGAGGACGGCGAGGGCGAGACGTCGAGCGGGACGGCCACCGGGGCCGAGACCGCCACGGAATAACGGCAGCAACGCCGCCTCGCGCTGCGTATCCTCGGCCGGGTGCGCTCCACGCTGGCCCGGCTGATCGAGGTCCTCGCGCCGGCGAGGCTCGGACGCCCCTTCCGCTGGCTGTTCGCCTCGTCGCTCGTCAACAACGCCGGCGACGGCGTGGCGATCGCGGCAGGCCCGTTGCTGGTCGCCTCGCACACCCGGGACCCGTTCCTCGTCTCGCTCGCCCTCCTGAGCGAGTACCTGCCGGTGCTGCTCTTCGGGCTGATCGGTGGTGCGATCGCCGATCGGGTCGATCGCAAGCGGATGGTCGTGGCGGTCAATGCCGGCCGGTCGTTCGTGCTCGCCGTCCTCGTCACGACGATCGTCACGGGCACCGTCAACATCGCCCTGATCCTCGTCGCCCTGTTCGTCCTCGGGACCGCCGAGACGTTCGCGGACTCGGCCAGCAGCACGCTCGTCCCGAGCCTAGTCCCGCGGGCCTACCTCGGCATCGCCAACGCCCGGATGCAGGGCGCGTTCGTGCTGACGAACCAGCTCCTCCTGCCGCCGGTTGGGGCGTTCCTGTTCACGATCGGCCCGGCGATTCCGTTCGCCGCGAATGCCTTCGGGTTCGCCCTGGGTGCGGTACTGATCTCGCGGGTTGCCGAGAGCGCCCGGGCGGAGCGATCGATCGAGGACGGCCGCGGCATCGGGGCGGGCCTCATCGCGGACATGGCGGAGGGCGTCCGCTGGCTCGTGGGCCATCCACCGATGCGGACGCTGGCGCTGACGATCGTGACGTTCAACGTCACGTACGGCGCGGCGTGGTCCGTGCTCGTGCTCTACGCGGGCGACCGGCTGGGGATGAACGCTGTCGGCTTCGGGCTGCTGACGACGGCGATCGCCGTCGGCGGCGTCATCGGAACCGTGTCCTATGGCGCGCTCGAGCGGCGGTTCTCGCTCGCGAACATCATGCGGGTAGGGCTGCTGATCGAGACGTTCACCCACCTCATCCTGGCCCTGACGACCCTTCCCGCTGTCGCGCTCGCGACGCTCGTCGTCTTCGGAGCTCACGCCTTCGTGTGGGGCACGACCTCGACGGTCGTCCGGCAACGAGCAGTGCCCAACGAGCTCTTGGGCCGCGTCGGCGGCGTCTACCGGGTCGCGATCATGGGTGGCCTCGTCGTCGGCACGCCCATCGGCGGCCTGCTGGCGAGGTCATTCGGGATCACGGCTCCGTTCTGGTTCGCCTTCGCTGGATCGGCCCTGCTCGTCGTGCTGCTCTGGCGCCAGTTCGACCACATCGTTGCGGCCGGCGACCATCCCGCCGGCGACAATCCCGCCGAGGAGCGCGCGACCGGCTAGAAGACCCGACGCAGGATCAGCAAGCCGACGAACACGGCGACGGCGAGGACCACGAGCTCGACGGTGCCGAGATGGGTGAGCCACGACCAGCTGTCGTTGACGAACCGGTTCGCGGTGGCAAACGGGTCAGCGCCCTGCGCCAGCGGGTGGGTGCCACCGCCGACCTGGCCCGCTGGGCCTTTGGCGATTCCATTGCCGTACTCGACCACGGGCGGATCATCGCACGTGGCGCCGCTGGATCAACCATCGATTGGCTGCCCGGCGGCACGCCGCGCTATCGTCGGACGATGATCGTCATCGACTGGCTGCTTGACTCCGATCCGTCAATCCGGTGGCAGGTCCTGCGCGACCTCTCCGATGCGCCCGCTGAGGCCGTCGCCGCTGAGCGCGCGCGCATCGCCACGGAGGGCTGGGGTGCCCGGCTGCTGGGCATGCAGGCGCCCGACGGAATGTGGGGCGGCAGGCCATGGTCGCAGGACTGGACGGACACGTTCCACGTCCTGGACCTGCTTCGACAGTTCGGGCTCGATCCCAAGAGCGAGCAGGCGACCTGGGCGCTCGACCTGGTCCGCGACCGCGTCACCTGGAAGGGCGGCGCGCCCGTGGACACGCCATGGGACAAGAATCCGTTCTTCGTCGGCGAGGTCGAGCCGTGCATCAATGGCCGGGTCGTCGGCATCGGGTCGTACTTCGGCCAGGACGTCGCGGCGCTGGTCGAGCGCCTCCTCGGCGAGCAGCTGCCCGACGGCGGCTGGAACTGCGAGGTCGAGAACGGCGCGACCGTGTCGTCGTTCGGCACGACGATCAACGTCCTCGAGGGCCTGCTCGAGCACGAACGGGCCACCGGTGACGCCCGTGTCGCCGCCGCGCGCCTGCGGGGCGAGGAGTACCTGCTCGTGCGCCGGCTCCTCCGGCGGCTCTCGACGGGCGAGGTCATCGACGACGCCTGGACCCACTTCTCGTTCCCGACCTACCACTTCTACGACGTCCTCCGCGGGCTCGAGCACCTGCGAGCTTCCAGCGCGGATCCGAGCGACCCGCGCATCGCCGAGGCCCTCGACGTCGTCGAGCGGCGCCGCGTCGAGGACGGGCGCTGGCTCCTCGAGAACGTCCACCGCGGCGAGGTGCCGTTCCCGATCGACGAGGGCGAGGGCTGGCCGAGCCGCTGGAACACGCTCCGCGCGATGCGCGTGCTGCGATGGGCGGGACGAACATGACCCAGCCGCCCGATGTCGCACCGGACGGTAGCCCTGTCGCCTTCTATAGCCGGCTGCCGGCGACAGGGGAGCCAGAGCTCGTCCACGTCTTGATTCCGATGGGCGGATCGGTCCTCGATCTCGGCTGCGGCCCGGGCCGGATCGCAGGCCCATTGGCCGCGCTCGGGCATCCGATCACCGGCGTCGACGACGGCGAGGGCATGGTTGCTGCCCTGCCAACAGGCGTCGAAGGAATCGTCGCGGACGCTCGAACCGTCCGCCTGGGACGACGCTTCGATGCTGTCCTGCTGGCGAGCCATCTGGTCAACGGACCCAACGACGGCGCGCAGTTCGCCGAGACCGCCGCGGCGCACGTGCGGGCTGATGGGGTCGTCATCGGTGAGACCTATCCGCGGACCTGGGATCCATCGGCCCGCGTCGGTCGTGAGACGGCACTCGGCGACGCGCGGATCACGCTCGTCCGAGCGGAGCTCGTCGGCGACCTGCTCGAGGCCGAAGTCCGGTACGGCGTCGATGGCGCCGAGTGGCAGCAGCCGTTCACGGCCCGGCTCCTTGACGAGGAGGGGCTCAAAACGCTGCTTCTAAGTGCCGGCCTGGCCTTCGACCGGTGGCTTGATCGGCCGGGCTGGTTCGTGGCGCGGCCCATCAGCTCGTTCTCCGCCTAGTCGACCCAATGGGCCTAATAGGCGTCTCGGCGGACCTCATCGGGCGGGCGGCAGAGCTCGCCGCCGTCGACCGGTTCCTCGAGGGCACGCGCGGCGGCCTCGCAAGTCTCCTCATCGGTGGCGATGCGGGCATTGGCAAGACCGCCATCTGGCGTGCCGCGACCGACCACGCCATTGAGCGAGGCGCGAGAGTCCTCCGATCGGCGCCGGCGGAATCGGAGCACGGGCTCACGCTCGGCGGCCTGACCGACCTGGTGTCGGACGTCTCCGAGGACGAGCTCGCCACACTTCCCGCCGTCCAGCGGCACGCTCTCGAGATCGCGATCCTGCGGGCCGAGCCGTCGGGCCAGCTGCCGGACCAGCGGACGATCTCGGTGGCGACGGCAACGTTGCTGCGGCACCTGGCCGGCGACGCGTCGGTCGTGGTGGCGATCGACGACGCGCAGTGGCTGGACGACACCTCGGCCGCGGTGCTCGCGTATGCGATTCGGCGCCTGGTCGACCGCGGTGTCGGGGTTCTCCTGGCGGTCCGCGGCGCGCCGCCAGCCCGGACCCTGGAGCTCGTGGCCGGCGTCCCGGCGGAGCGACGCGAGCGCCTCCACCTCGGCCCACTGCCGCTTGCGGCGCTCCACCAGCTGTTCCTGGCGCGGCTCGGGCGGTCGTTCGCGCGCCTCGTCCTCGTCCGGATCGAACAGGCGTCGGGCGGCAATCCGTTCTATGCCCTCGAGATCGCCCGGGCCCTTGTCGAGTCCGACCCGATTGCCCTGCCGGGCGAGCGCCTGCCGATCCCCGACACGCTGGGCGCCCTGGTCGAGGCGCGGATCGGGACGTTGCCGGCGGCCACCCGCGACGCGCTGCTACTCGCGGCCATCGCTGCGGAGCCGACCAACGACACACTGCGGCGGGCAGTTCCCACCGCGCCGGACGCACTCGATCCGGCGATCCAGGCGGGCATCGCCAGCCGCGATGGCGAGTCCATCCGCTTCGCCCACCCGCTCCTGGCCCAGGCGGTCATCGCGACGGCGAGCGGTCCCGAACTGCGGCGGGCTCACGCCGTGCTCGCCCGAACCGCGACCTCGAGCGACGTCCGGGCCCGTCACCTTGCCGGCGCGTCGGAGGGTCGAAGCGAGGACGTCGCCGCCGCGCTCGAGGCCGCGGCCGCCTCGGCCCGGGATCGTGGCGCCACGCTCGACGCGGCATCGCTGTACGAGCGGGCCGGCGAGCTCACCCCGGAAGCCGGCAGCCCAAGTGGCACGCGTCGGGCGGTGCTCGCCGCCGAGTCGCTCTTCGTCGACGTCTCGGAGATCGTTCAGTCCGATGCGATCCTCGGGGCCGCGATCGCGGTGGCGCCAGCCGGACCCGCCCGGGCCGAGGCGCTCAGCCTCAGCGGTGTCGTCCGGTACTACTACGGCCGCACGCCGGAGGCCGTCGCGCTCGGCGAACAGGCGCTGGCCGAGGTGGGGGACGACCCGATCCTGCGCGCCAAGGTCCTCGGGCGTGCCGCATTCCTCGTCATGCAGGTCGATCTCGAGCGAGGCAACGCTCTCGCGGCCGATGGGCTCCGGCTGCTCGAGGACATCGGCGGCAACCGCGACATCGACCCCGATCTCCACGCCAACCTGCTGCTGCTCCACGCGAGCTCGGAGCTGGGCCTCGTGCGCGGCTTGCTCGATGACGAGATCGACCGAGGACAGCGCCTGATCACGGCCAACGGCCGCTCGTGGGAGCACGACGGCGCCGACGGGATCGACTACGGCCTGGCCCGCCAGCTCGACCAGGTTGATCGCGCGATCGCGATGACCGAACGACTCATCCGCGCCAAGTCCGGTCCCGGTGGCGACGACCCGTTCAACCTCGTGTCGCTCTCGGGGCTGCAGGTCCTCCGCGGGGACTGGGCTGCTGCACGACTCAATGCCGAGGCGGCGATCGAGGGCTACGGCCGGGAAGGCGCCGACGTGTTCCCGGCGTGGCGATTGCGTGGCGTGGCGCTCATCGATGCCCACGAAGGGCGGACGGACCAGGCGCGTGCAGCGGCCACGGAAGGCCTCGAGCTGGCACTGGCCAGCGGCGATCTCGCGCTCGAGGTGTATCACCGGGCGATCCTCGGGTTCGTCGCGCTATCGGTCGGCGACGTCGGCGAGGCCGACGCCCAGCTGACGATCGCCGCGCGCGTTGCCGAGGCCAGTGGGACCCGCCACCCAGGCCGGTTCAAGTTCGATGGCGATCGCGTGGAGGCCGCGCTCGCGCTCGGCGAGATTGAACGGGCGGAGCGCGTCGTCGAGCGTCTGGAGCACGCGGCGAGCGTCGCGCCGACGCCGTGGACCCGGGCGATCGGCGCACGGGGCCGCGGGCTCGTCCACGCCGCGAAGGGCGACCTCGATGGCGCCCTTGCCGCCCTCGAGCGAGCGCTCGTCGAGCACGAGCGCCTGCCGATCCCGTTCGAGCGCGCCCGGACCCTGCTCGCGGTGGGCCAGGTCCATCGACGCCGGAAGGAGAAGCGGCTCGCCAACGTGACCCTCCGCGAGGCCGTGGCGATCTTCGAGCGACTCGGCTCGCCCCTCTGGGCGGAGCGCGCCCGAGCCGAGCTGGCGCGCGTCGGCCTGCGGCCGCGCGCTTCGGAGGACCTCACGGAGACCGAGCGTCGCGTCGCGGAGCTTGCGGCCTCGGGACTCTCGAGCCGCGAGATCGCCGAGCGCGCGTTCCTCACCCCGAAGACCGTCGGCAACGTCCTCGGGCGGGTCTACGGCAAGCTCGGAATCCACTCCCGGGCCGAGCTCGGCGCCCGGATTGGGCAGGGGAGCGGCACGGCGCCGAGCGGCACGGCGAGGAGCGCCACGCCGGGGACCGCCCCGGACAGATCGGGGTAACCACCCCTTTCATCGCGCCGGTTCCGGCTCGTACGGTCCAACCCATGGACCGCGATGTCGCCGCCACGCCAGCGACGCGGACGTTCCTCGTCGAGCGCTACTGGCCCGGCATCGACGAGCCAATGGCCCGAACCGTCCTCTCGAATCTCGAGCGGGCGGCACGGGCGATGACCGCGGAGGGCACGCCGGTCGAGCATGTCGTCTCGATCCTCATGCCCGCTGACCAGGTCGTGTTCTCGCTGATCGAGGCGGCCGACGAGGCCGCCGTTCGGTCGGTCAACGAACGGGCGGACATCCCGCTCGACCGGATCGCGGCCGCGGTCGCGCTGCGGCCGAACCAATCGACCAACGAATCGACGGAGGGGGATCGATGACCTCGAAATCCGCGCGTCTCGCCGCCGTGGCAGTCATCTTCGTCGTCGCCGCGTGCCAGACGCCCGCGGCCGGGACCGGCGCGACGAACCAGCCGGTGGCCATTTCGAGCCTCGCCGCAACGGCGGTTCCGGAGGCCACGGCCGGCCCGGCGGCGTCGATCGACCTCGGCGGGACGCCGGCTCCGCCACCCGACATCGATCCGTGCACGCTCATCACCCAGGCCGAGGCATCGAGCATGATCGGCAAGCAGCTCGGCGCCGGGGCCAGCACGACCCTGGGCCCAGCTCGCGTCTGCACCTTCAACAGCGGCCTCACCGAGGTCAAGCTCTTCCTCGCGCCGAAGGCGCCGGATGTGACCACGGCCACGCAGTACTGGGACGCCGAGCGGGCCCAGGCGCCGGCCGATTTCCAGATCAACGACATCGGCGGGTTCACGCGAGCGGCGTACGGCTCCGGTTCAGTCTCAGGCGTTTCGGTCAGCGCCCTGTTCGTCATCCAGGGCACCTACTTCTTCGATCTCTACTGCGGCTTCCCGGCGTGCGGCGAGACCGCCGAGGTCGCCGAAGCCACGCAGATCGTGGGGCGCCTGCCCGCGAGCTGACGTTCGCGTGGTCATCGCCCGCGGCGGCTCGCGCCCAAGGTCCTCGAACAGCGACGGCAGCCCGCCGCCGTGCCAGAAGACGACCGATCGACCATCGAGCTCGCCTGACCCGACGCGAGCAACGAGGCCAGCCAGGGCCTTCGCGGTATACACGGGGTCCACGAGCATGCCTTCGGTCCGGGCGAGGAGCTCGGCCGCCTTCTGGGATGCGCCGGTTGGCTGGCCGTAGCCAGGCCCGAGCTGCGACGAATCGAGCTCGATGTCGCTGGTCGATGTCGAGACGCCCGCCATGGCGGCGAGCTCGCCGAGGAGCCGTTCGATCATTGGCCGGAGCTCGGCCTCCGGCCGCGCGACGACGAACCCGAGGACCCACGGCGAAGCGGTATCGCGAACCGCCCGCGTCCCGACGATCAGCCCGGCCTGCGTGCCGCCCGTCGCGGTCGGGACCACGATCTCGTCCGGCGCGAACCCGAGCGCCGACGCCTGCTCGAGCAGCTCCCGCCCGGCGAGCACCTGTCCCCAGGCACCGACCGGATCGGACCCGCCGACCGGGATGACCCGGACCTGCCGGCCCTCGGCACGGAGCCGCGAAGCGACCTCCTCGACCATCGCCTCGCGATCGGCTCGATCGTCCGTTGTCGTCTCGTGGACGGTCCCGCCGAACAGCCCGATGAGGTCGCGGTTCGGGGAGTGGGGGAGCGGTGGGCCGCTGAGGACGACATGGACGTCGAGCCCGAGCCGCGCGCCCGCCGCCGCGGTGAGCCGGCAGTGGTTCGACCAGCGCCGGCCCGACGTGACGACCGCGGTTGCGCCCTCGTCGACGGCCGCGCCGAGCAGGAACTCGAGGTTCCGGAGCTTGTTGCCGGAGAAGGCGATCGGACCGAGGTCCTCGCGCTTGATCCAGAGGTCGACCCGGCCGCCCAGCGCCGCGGCGAGACGACGCATCGGCTGGAGCGGCGTCGGACCGTCGAGCAGTGCGACCCGCGGCAAGCTCTTGGCACTCACGGCCGGATCGTAGCGGCGCCCGAGAGGACCCGGAGCCGGACGGAGCCGCGGCTATCATCCGCGCGTGGCCAAGCGCATCGCGCCCGCGGACTTCGCCGTCGGCACCGGCCAGAACGCCGACATGGAACGTGCAATCGGCGTCTCGAACAGCATCGCGGGATCGCGTGGCCTGTACTCGTCGATCGTCACCACCGCACCGGGTGGCAAGACCCGGATCCACCACCACGGGCCGTGCGAGACGAGCATCTACATCGTCTCGGGTCGCGCGCACTACACCTGGGGCGCGACCGGGCTCGAGCACGCAATGGACGCCGAGACCGGCGACTTCGTCTATATCCCGGCGGGCGAGATCCACGTCGAGGAGAACGCCTCGACGGACGAGCCGCTGGTCGTCGTCCTGTCGCGCAACTGCCCCGATTCGCTCGTGATCTACGTCGATGACGGTCCCGACGGAGCCGCGGACGTTCCGGCGCCCTGCTGAGCTCGCGGAGCTCGCCAGCCTCCCGGAGCTCCAGGCGCAGCACGGCCTGAGCGGCGCCGTCGAGGAGCCGCTCGAGCACGACGGCTGGTCGGGCGCCGGCCTGACTCGCCTGACGCGGACCGACGGCACCCGCTTCGTCCTCAAGCGCGACAGCCTCGCTCGCGACTGGCTCGCCCGGACGCTCGACGATCGATGGTTCCGCGAGGCGCAGCTCGTCCTCACCGCGCCACCGATGCCGTCGCCCGTCCGCCTGCCGCACCTCGGCGTGGCGCGCGACGCCGACGGCGTCGCCCTGCTGATGCCCGACCTGACGGGCACGCTGCTGCCCTGGGAACAGCCGATCGACCTCTCGACCCTCGATCGGGTTCTCGACGCCCTTGCAGCCCTCCACCGGACGCCGTGGCACCAACCGCTCGGGGCGGCCTTCCCGTGGACCGACCTCGGCCGGCGTTTGACGCTCCTGACCCGCCGATCCGCCGTGACCTACGAGGCCGAGGGCAACCCCGTGGGCGGGCGGTTCCGGCAGGGCTGGGACGCGTTCGACCGGCGCGCACCGGCCGTGGCACGCCGCCTGATCGATCGATTGACCGGCGAGCCCACTCCGGTCATCGATGCCCTCACACACCTGCCCGTCGCCGGCCTCCACGGGGACCTCAAGCTCGGCAACGTCGGCCTCGCCAACGACGGTACCGTCCCGATCATCGACTGGCAGATGACGCTCGTCGCACCGGTCGCCGTCGAGCTCGGCTGGTTCCTCGTCTCGAACGTCGCGGGCCTGCCGCTCCCGCCTGACGACGTCCTCGAGCGCTATCGGGTCCTCGCCGGACTTCCGGACGGCGACCGCTGGCGCACGGAGCGAGATCTCGCCATCGTCATCGGCCTCTTCCTGCGCGGCTGGCGCAAGGGCCTCGACGCCGAGTCGGGCCTCACGCTCCCGTACGGCGGCACCTCGAACGATGACCTCGCCTGGTGGTCCGGCGAGGCGGTCGCGGCCGCCGAGCGCCGCCTCTGACCAACCGCGCGGCCGCTAGCCTTGGTGGGGTGGGGGACAACCCGGCGCCACCGACCTCGCAGCCGCCAAGCGACGAGCCGCTGAGTCGCAACCGCGACTTCGCGACCCTGCTCGTCAGCCAGAGCGTCTCGACGCTCGGCGATGCCGTGAGCGCGACCGCGATGCCATTACTCGTCCTGGCGCTGACGGGCTCGGGCCTCGCGATGGGGATTGTCGGCGCGATCAACAGCGGTGCGGACTTCGTCATGGGCACGATCGCCGGGGCGTTCGCCGATCGCGGCGATCGCAAGCGAATGATGTTCCTGGCTGATCTCGGCCGAGCGTTCTTCACGGCCCTCATCCCGCTGACGAACCTCCTCCACGGGCCGACGATGGCCGTGATCCTGCTCGTTACGGCGCCCCTCGCGATTCTCCGGGCGTTCTTCCGGGCGGGCTACCTCGCCTCGATGCCCAACCTGGTCGGGCGCTCACAGCTCGCCCGGGGCAACGGGATCCTCGAGACGGCGTTCTCCGCGTCCTTCATCGTCGGGCCGGCCCTCGCGGGCTTCCTCGTCACGGTCATCGGCCCGGGCGAGACGCTGGCGGTCGATGCCGCGTCGTTCGCGATCTCATCGCTCGGGCTGTTCTTCATCGGTCGAGAGCTCAAGGCCCCGGCGGATCGAACCCCGTCACGGATGGTCGACGACATCCGGGAGGGCGTCGCCTACGTCGCCCGCCACCCTGTCCTCCGGAGCGTGATCCTGCTGTTCGCCACGACCTCCGCGGTGCTCGCGCCGATCGCGGCCGCGATGACGTTCCGGATCGTCCGCGACCTCGGCCAGAGCCCCGCGGCGTTCGGGGTGACGCTCACCGGCCTCGGCGTCGGGACGCTCTTTGGGTCGCTGTTCGCCACCCGCCTGGGACACCAGACGAACGTCGCCCGGGTCCTCGTCCTCGCCGTGCTGGTCATGGGCGTGCCGCTCATCGCGGCGTCGGTCATCGACTCCCTGCCGGCGATCGTCGCGCTCACCGCGCTCTCGGGCGCCGGCGAGGCGGCGCTCGTCATCGTCTACGTGAGCGTTCGCGCGGCGAACTCGCCCGATGCGCTCGTCGGCCGAATTGCCAGCACGGCACGGGTCATGGCCCTCGGCCTCATGCCGATCGGCAACCTCGTGGGCGGCCTGCTCATCGACCACATCGGCGGCACCGAGACGCTCGCGGTCCTCGGCGCCGCGCTGTGCGTCCTGGCGCTGGCGTTCACCCAGATTCGCGGTCTCCGCGCGGCGTCGCTCGCGCCGGCGCACGTTTCGCCACCGCTGGCCGGGGTCACGGACTAGGATCCGGGGATCGGGACCGACGATGGGTGAGCCATCTGCGAGGGAGGAACGACCGTGGCTGGGACCAAGCAGGGCCTGATCGAACGAATCCGACGCGACCAGGCGGAGTGGCGGCAGCTCGTCGCCGATGTCGGACACCACCGAATGCACGAGCCGGGGCCGATGGGGGAGTGGTCCTTTCGGGATCTCGTCAGTCACCTGAATGGCTGGCGAAGTCGCACCGTCAATCGCGTCGAGTCCGCCGTTCGCGGTGTGCCCCCTCCCCCGGACCCGTGGCCGGCCAACCTCGAGGACGACGACAAGATCAACGACTGGATCCGCGACCGCGATGCCGGCCGCAGCGCCGAAGATCTCCTGACCGAGTACGACCTCTCGTTCGACAGGCTGGCATCGGCGCTGGAGTCGATGCCGGAGGAGCGCCTCCGCGACCCGACGGCGTTCGATTGGGTCGGCGGCCCGCTCGTCGACGCGGAGTTCGGTGGCCACCTCCGCGACGAGCACATGCCCTCGGTGCGCGCCTGGCTCACGCAGCACGCCTGACGGGAGAGGCACGCCTGACGGGAGGGACGACATGACCGACCCGGCGCGCGGCGGCATCGGCACCGAGGAGCACCCACTCGTCCACCCGGTCACCGGGGAGCGGATCGTCTTCCGGAAGCGATCGCGCGACACGGGCGGCGAGCTCATGGAGATGACGCTCTACCTCGCGCCGAGCGGCTTCATTGCGCTGCCCCACGTGCATCCCAACCAGGAGGAGCGGTTCGAGGTCGGTGGCGCGCCGGTCGTCGTCAAGGTCGACGGGAGAGAGCGGACCTACCAACCGGGTGAGACCGCCGTGGTCCCGGCGGGCAGCCCGCATGTCTGGTGGAATCCCGGCACGGAGGAGGCCGCGACGCTGGTCCAATTCCGGCCGGCGCTCGACACGGAGACGTTCTTCGAGACCTTCTTCGGGCTCGCAGCCGACGGCGAGGCCAACGCCAGGGGCACCCTTAACCTGCTCCACATGATGGTCCTCGGGCGGGCCTACCGGCACGAGATGGCCCTGCCCCGCCCGATGCAGACGGTCCTCGGCCCGCTGTCCGCCGTGTTCGCGCCCGTCGGCCGGCTGCTCGGCTACCGCGCTCGCTACGACAAGTACTCGGGACCTGCGGACGGGACTCAGATGCAACACCGCCGAGGTCCGCAGAGGTAATACATTCGGCCGGCCAGCGCGACTTCTAAGGCGGGAATCCCGGCGTAGATTCGCCCTCGACGCGACTCCGCGTCCCAGGTGAGGGAGGGAGTGCCATGGCTTCGCGGGCCATCACGGTGCCGACATGATCAACACGCTGACCCGTCGCATCGGCGTCGGCGGCTGGCGCGGCGGCCTGCTCCTCGTGGTGATCGCGCTGCTTGCCTTCTACGCAGGTTCGATCCGATCGGGCGTCTCGGTCCATAGCGGCGTGCCGATCTCTGACGTGAGCTCGATCACGATCGGCGTCGACGGCTGGGCCTACGACATCCCCCTCGACGTGACCTGGTTCGACGCCTCCGGAGGCATCCACGAGAACGGGCGTCCGAGCTGCCTCCCGCCCGAAGGCACGACGAGTTCCGTCATGTTCGGCGCCATCGAAGCGAACCGAAACGGCGTCGGCTGGCGTCCGGTGGTCTGGGTCGACTGCCGTTAGGCTGCCGGGGATGGGCGTGGCGGGCCAACCGTGAAGATCGCATGGCGGGAGCGCTGGGGCGGACCCGAGGTCATGGAGATCCGCGAGGTCGAGACGCCCGTCCCGACGGGCGACCAGGTGCTCGTGCGAGTCCACGCCGCGTCGGTGAATCGCGCCGACCTCGACTGGATGCTCCCGAAGGGCGGCTGGCTCATCCGCCCGTTCATGGGGCTCCGACGCCCGCGGCGGCACACGCTGGGGATCGATGTCGCGGGGTCCGTCGAGGCGCTTGGCCCGGATGCGACCCGCTTCAAGGCTGGCGACCGCGTCTTCGGCGATCTGATCCTCCGCGGCATGGCCGCGTTCGCGGAGTACGTCTCCGTCCCGGAGCGGGCGCTCCAGCTGATCCCGGACGACCTGCCGTTCGAGGAGGCCGCCACGCTGCCGCACTCGGCGCTCCTCGCGATCATGGGCCTGAAGCCGTACTGGAGCCAGGAGCTCCACGCCGGCGACACCGTCATGGTCGTCGGCGCGTCGGGCAACGTCGGGCCGTTCCTCGTCCAGATCGCAAAAGCGCGAGGTCTCCGCGTCACCGGCGTCTGCCGGACTTCGAAGATGGACTTCGTCCGATCGCTCGGCGCGGACGAGGTCATCGACTACACGACGACCGATTACACGAAGAGCGGGCCGTACGATCGGATCATCGATGTCGATGCCCACCGCTCGATCTTCGGCTTCCGCAAGGCGCTCAATCCCCACGGCGTCTACATCTCGATGGGCGGCAACGGGATCTGGGTCCTGTCGCTGTTCGCGGCCGCCGTGACCTTCAGCCTCGGCCGAGGGGGCAAGCACCTTGGTCTCATGCCGGGCTGGCGGCCGTTCCAACCGGACGACGTCGCGATCCTCAAGGAGCTACTCGCGCAGGGTGTGATCAAGCCCCGAATCGATCGCCGCTATCCGCTATCCGAGCTCGTGGCGGCGCTCCGGGACGTCCACGAGGGACGGAACAAGGGCAAGATCGTCATCACGGTCTGAGGGGTCATGGTCGTTTCGGTGAACGACCTCGGCGTCGGATCGTTCGACGACATCTACGCGAGCTCGGAGACCGGCCGGCCCTCATCTGCCGTTTCGACGACCGGTGTCGTCCAGCACGTCCGAGCCGGCTACCCCGCGAGGCGGGCCGTTACCGTCCCGTCGGGGCTCACGGCAACCGCGGTCGGCACGAGGGCGATGCCGTACTTGCGGGCGAGCTCGGACCGGTCCCTGACGTTGATCGAGACCAGCGGTCGCCCTGAGGCCCGGACGCTCGACTCGAATGCCTGACAATCGGTGCACAGGGGGTGGCCAAAGCTGACCACGATCTCCCCGGCCGGGGCGATGCCGAGATCGGCGAGGTCGATCCGGTCGAGCGACCGCCGGTGCACGCCACCAAGCCGGGCACCGATGCGGTACAG